>Ga0209636_10003417_pt1 | contig 16207 bp, 17 predicted proteins | sample DeeMarSWOR152_54_FD_187464 | JGI IMG/M metagenome (GOLD analysis project Ga0209636, IMG submission 187464) | Marine sediment microbial communities from White Oak River estuary, North Carolina - WOR-1-52-54 (SPAdes) (version 2) | ecosystem: Environmental > Aquatic > Marine > Intertidal zone >...
AAAAATCCTTTAATAAACGTAGCATTTATGATTGTTTGTGGGCCGGTGGCTCAGCATGGTTAGAGCGTTCGGCTGATAACCGAAAGGTCGAGAGTTCAAATCTCTCCCGGCCCACCAATTCGGGAGTATCACAATTTTTATAAGCAAAACGCCCGTTTTACATTAGTGAGGGATGTGTTTTTGCCCCCACGAATGAAGCGAAGGTCTTGGGAAGATTTACTCAAGGTTGAACATTGGAAAAGTGACTACGCCAGCGTTGATACGATGCTTAGACATTTGAAGAGGCAGACCGGTAGCGAAGGGTCGCGAGCGACTTACTTGAAGACTTTGGCTCAGTTTGCCAAGTTTTGCGGCTTGCCTCCAGACAAACTTGTTGGCCTGAAGAAACAAGAGATAGAAGGAAAGGTTCAGGAGTTCGTTGATTTGGCGAAGGCGCCGAGGACTGCCAACAGGAAGATGGAGGAGCTCAAAACCTTTTTCAAATACAATGGCTTCAGAGTTGGAGACAAGTGTAACCTCGTACTGGAAAGGCGCCATGTCAGCGCCAGACAGCGAAGTAGGCCAGAGTACATTCCAAGTGACGAGGAGATCTCACGAATCTTGAACGAAACCGGATTAAACCTGAAGTGGAGAGCCCTCTTCCTAGCCCTTTACACAACAGGTTTGAGGAACACCACTCTGAGAGCACTCAGATATGGCGACGTACAAGAAGAGCTTGAAGCGCATACGGCTCCTCTTCTCGTCAGAGTCTATCCGGAAATGAAAGAAGTTCTGCCAGGAGCATGCAAAGGGAAGGTACCCTACTTCACCTTCATGCCCAGAGAAGCTGTTGAAGCCATAGAAGCGTACCTCTCTGGAAGAGAGGTTAGGCTCGGCCCCCTTGAAAAACAACAGATCCTTTTCTGTTCTGATGACCGAAGAACACCCATAGAGAAGAGACCCTATGCTACGTTGAACATGACTGCGCCACAGAAAATCCTCAAAAAAGCCGCAAAAGCCGCCAGAATCAAAGAATGGAAACATGTAACGCCGCATTGCTTTAGAAAAGCCTTCGAGAGGGCTATCCGAAACTCGAGGCTGGGTCCTAAAGACCAAGAGTTCTTCATGGGCCATATACTTCCGGGAAGTCAAGACACCTACTATGACAAGACAAGAGAGGAGGAGATGAGGAGAAAATACGCTCGTATAGAGTTCTTCCCGCATAAGAAAGCTTCAGCCAGAGAGTTAAGGAAGAAACAAGTCCTGGACACGGTCCGAATATTAGGGTTCTCAGAGGAAAAGATAAAGAGGGTTGAAGAAGCCCTAGCCAAGTACGAAACCGTTGACGAAGCCATGAAAGAAATCAGAAAGCTAAGCTTAGAATCCTACAAGGTGAAAGAGAATCCAGGCAAGGACCCCAAAAAGATCATAGATGAAAGTCAACTCGAAAAGTATCTGAAAGAAGAGTGGGATATTCAAACAGTTCTACCATCGGGAAAAATTCTCGTAAAGAAAGTTACCTAACCATCTGAAAATCTGGGCCGAGGCGACCTCTAACCCCAACTCATCTGCAGCTTCTGGGATTTGAACCCCGGACAGATGGAGATGTCCCCCGCAAACTCCCTTTTTTTCTGTTTTGAGATACATTCGCCGAAATTTTACCCACGCTGGAGACATCGCCAACCGTGCAACCCTCTTTTTTGCTCGCCAAGAATTTTTGACCTGTGTGAAGTCAACAGGCACTACTTCTAACTCAACTCGGCCCTTCTAAACCAACCTGAAACCATAGGTCTCCAACATTCGTGGCGGAACATTCTATGTGCATGCATGTATGAAATATGAGCCATGATAACTAAACTGCGATTTCGCACAAGTTATTAATGTAGCCCGAAATGAGTTATAGATGGTTAAAAAAGGCATGCATGCATGGGACAATGAACATGAGTTGAAGAACCTTCAGCGTCCCACCCGGAAACAACAGCGCCTCTCTTAGGCAAAACGTAGCCGCACTTCTTGCAGACGTAGACCTCTTCTTCTTGGGGCATCTCTTTATCCGAAGTTTATTCGTGTTATATGGATTTTTCAAATTTTCTTTCTTGAACCAGAAACTTGTTGCGGTCAAAAGACACGATTCTGACCTCCACCATTCTGACGGGAACACCTTTCCATATGAGGTCGTTGTAGGTTTCCTTCTGCTTCTTCATCAGCTTGGCACTGCGCCCACATTTGATTTCAACAATCTCTAAATCGCCTTCAACCATCGGAAGCTTCGAAACCTCTTTACGTTTCTTGGAGGATCTGCTTCTCAATCTAAAATCAAAAGGACGAACGTTTTTCTTCACTCTTCTCGTGTATCCGGTATCTTGCAGCTTCAGCAGCAAACCGTCTGGCGTACAGTGGTTCTGCGCCAGAACACCTACAACCATCGCGTACTTTGACAGCAGTGCATGCATTTCTTTCTAAGCGTCCGTTCTAACGTTGACCTCGATTCAAATCTCGCACGTGCGTGAAAAGCTGGAATAGTTAAAATTGAAAGGGGGCATCCTGCAAAACTACCCCTGAAAGCTCCCAACTAACGCGCACGTAAGTCTTAACCCTGAGAAAGTGATTTATTATGTGGGGCAAGTTGATGTGAGTATCGTTGAAGAGAAATTGATGAGTTTGGCATACAAAAGGCTTCGCCGCAATGAGTGGATCAAAGAAAAACGATTAGTACACGTAATCCATTCTTCGGAGTTTAGGAGAGATTACCTTCGGATTTGGTGGAGAGAAAAATGGAAAGACGACTATGCAATAGTCTTTGATTATTCTGGTGCAAGGGGACCAATATGCATCGTGCCCATCCACGATTTATTTATGTCCACCTTTGTCAAGGAAAAAAGGCGGGAAGAGTCATACGCGAATAGTGGATATTGGTGGTCACAAAAGCTCCCCGTGGACCATGGATTGACGAAACTGGTTCTCAGTTTCAAAGATCAATGGAATATCTTGTGATTCACGAACGCATTACACCCAGCCGCTATTCTGTTTACTAAAGTACCTAACCTCTTCCAAGACTCCTGGTTGCTTTTTGAGTCCATCACGAAGGAACAACATAAAATGATAAACATCTACAAAGTCTGATCTTTCTAAACCGGACTCGATCATTTCGTCTCTAACAGTTCCGAGAACCTGACAACACTTCACGTAATTCTTTCCGTCTAATTTCATGCGATGCATCCAGGTCTCCCGGGGAAGAAGAATGTTTATGCCCAGAAATATCGATACGTCAGCTGCTGCACGATTCCAGAGAACACATTTTTGAGGGAAAGTGAAGGCCAAAATTTCTGAGATGTATTGAGCCCCGATGCCCTTAATGTTCAGGTTGAAGTTATCAAATCTTTTGTCAAGATTATCTTTCCCGTAGAGTAATTTTTTAAGTTCTCTCCTAATTCTCGGCAACCCATTTCTGTCCAGCACATCCATTGCTTTCTGTGGATAGTCGCTCCACGCGTCTGTTGCCCACGAGTAGTGCAATATTTCTATGATGTCATCCTTTGTCAAACTGCCAACATTGGTTCTTGAAAGAATGTTGGCAAGAATTTCTTTTCTTCCTTGAATTATCTCTTGTCGGTCAACTCCGCTTGCTTGTATGCACGCCTTCAGATACTCTTGAAAGTTTCTTACATGCTCTTTTAGATCTATTTGCTTGTCTTTTTTCCTGAGTTTCCGCCTCAACGCTTCTCTCCTTTTCTTGTAGAACTCTTTTTTCAATTCCACCCTCACTTGCATCGAATACGGACAACTTTTGAAAATCAAGCGCCAGTCAGGCGTGAATGCGAACTCTGAAGCATGCATGCATGATTGTGTTCAGACTTTTGATAACAGAGGAAAACTTTTCTTTTTCTGGTGTGTGCGAATATTACTCTCGATTTCATAAGATGGGAGCAGAAAATAACAGCAGGTGATAGGATGCGCTGGATGCTTTTCTTTTTGGGTATAATCGTGATGTTTGTAGGTGTAATAATGACAATCCGCTTCGACGACTTTTGGTTAGGAACCGTTATAGCGTTTATAGGAGCCTTCACGGTTGTCCGTGCTATGACTACTAGAAGGAGATAATGCTAGTGAACCGTCTTTTGTGCTCAACATTAGAGTTGTTGAGGTTTTGTTGTAGCTCGAGTGCGCGCAAAAATATTAGTAAGAGCATTGTGACTAGTGAAAATGCCGGAATTGCCCATGACAAGTCCACCTTTTGAAGAAATATGGGATCGCATTGTTGCCCATGCAGGAGAACCATTCCACACAAAAACGGGCTTACCATTCACCTATGGAATAAAAAGAAATGGATTTTACCCCAGCAGAACCAATTACAGAATACCGAAGACCGATTTTGAAGAAGCGTACCAATTGGTTCCAGTCGAAGGACCTGGCGTAATTAACGAGATTGTTAGAGGGCCCAGCATACATTTGGGGAGTTCTCCATGACCCGAGAATCTCACTAGGCCAATGGTGATACAAGCGATGATTATGGCGAGCGCATTTGTTGGTCACGGGTCTCAAAATTCAATCTTCAACAAAACAATAATTCAATCTAGAAATGCGCGCGCATGAAAGCAAGAGACTGGCTCGAGCCAAACTTAATCTGCTCTCTAGAATGACTGCCAACTTTTAGTTGAGATATTGAATTATACTTCACAATGTTTTAGAATAATCCGTAGAACCGTATTCTGGCGACTGGATTGAAAGAGTACGATGAGAAGAAGGTTCAGCGATCTGTTAAGGAAGAGAAGTTTTATTGTTCTGTTTGTGGACGCGAGATTAGTGAGGAAGATTTTCAGGATTATGATGGTATGTGTTGGGAATGTTGGGATGACCAGCTGACAGAAGAGTCGGATGATATGTTTGGAGATTTTATTTGATGACGCAAGAAAGAGTTCATAGATACGGAAGCTGCGGGAGACGTATTACGAAAGAAGAGTATGAGATGCACGATGGAATGTGTCAAGAATGTTATGAAATAGAGATAGACGATGAAATGGAGATAGACGATTTGGATTATGAAGATGATTATGGCTAGATTCAAGATGCTAGCGCGCGCATAGAAAACGTGGAAAGGAATACGCGCGTTTCACGAATACCCTACTTCGTCTCTAATCCCCTTAATTTATATCTATCAGAGAGTTTATCGTAGCTTATGATCCCATTAGACTCAAGTCTTGTTAATGATTTTTCTAATGGTTCTAGTTTTAGCCCTGTCCTGTGAAGTAGTTCATGCCTCATTAATCCATCGATATTATCCCGTAGTGCGCTTATGATTACATAGTCATTCCCTAGCAAATGAGTTCTTGCGCTTGGAAAATCATAAAAACTGTCATCGCCCTTTACAATTCTTTGGGCTTGCTCGAATTCCACAAAGCGTTCTAGGCTTTTCTCAGCTATTCCCAATGAAGTTTTCAACTCTAAGGCCAAGACGCTTATTGTAAGTACACCCCCGTATTTTCTAGCAATTTCCGGTACTTTTGGATCAATTTCTTCGAGAAGACGATTCAGAGCCTCTTTCTTCCTCTTCCATCTATATACCAATAATCCAGCTGGAATTAACATAGATAGTGGCAACAGGACTAGTTCTACAAAGAAGTTCTGCATTGGTAAACCTTCAATTCTGTGGGTGGTTGATTGATAGTCTTCAGTGTCTATTGTCAATTCAGTGGAGAAAAATGGGACCCAGGTTGGAATTTTGCAGTAATAAGTGCCATCACTGTTTTCAATTGCTTTGATGCCGTTTATCATTAATTCTGCGTTTTTTATCAGGGTATCATCGTATTCCGAGTGCACTTTAACTGTGACTTCAAGGGTACCAGGAGAGGGATTGTTAATCGAATATTCTACTCGGAGTTTATCCCAGATAATAGAAACTGTGTTCGACGAGAACTGAGTTAGACCATAATTGTTGTCCGTTATTCTTGTTACCGTGTAATCTTTCTTACCGACGGAGGACAAAGTGAATACTGTATCGTTTAGAAATATTTGGCCCGAGAATTGTTGATTGTCATAGGCATACTCTGCATCCCAAGTCAAAGCTATGCTTTCGCCTACATCAACCCTCTGTTTGTCAGCAATCAAGGTAACAGCTACTTCGTCCCAGATAATTGACACTTCATTTGTGGAGAAAGATGTGATACCGTATGTGGAGTCTGATATTTGACTTGTGGTATAGACTTTTCGGGTTGGAGAGGAGAAAACAAGTGAGGTGTCATTCAATGAAACAATTCCTCTGAAAGGCTGTTTGTCATAAGCGTAGAATGCGTTGATAGTTATTGGTACAAGTTTTCCAGTGTTTATTCTCTGTTCATCTGCCGAAAGGGTTACTTCAACCTTGTCCCAGATAATAGACAATGTATTGGAATTAAATGACGAGACACTATTCACTTCGTCTATTATTTGTTCAACTACGTAGCTTCTCTTTCCTGCCGCCTGTAATGAAAAGACTGTATCGTTAAGATTTATTGTGCCGACAAAAGGTTCATTGTCATAAACATAGAATGCGTTAAAGATTATCGAGACCTTTTCTCCAACGTTAACTCGCTCTCTATTAGCTTGAAGCGTTACTTCAACTTTGTCCCAAGTCACAGCTAAAATATTGGACCTGAAAGATGTCAATTCTCGTAGGGGATCGGTTACTTGTTCAACTGTGTAATGCTTGCGACCAATAGCTGAGAGTTGAAAGGATGTGTCGTTTAGGGTTATTAGGCCGTTGAATGGTTGATCATCATAGGCATAGTTTGCGCTAGTAATAATGGAGATCTCTGTTCCAACGTTTACTCTTTCGTATTCAACAGAGAGGATTATCGTTATTTCGTCCCAAATAATGTATGGGTTCTGGCATGTTTGGTCGAATATTGTTGCTCCATTGCAGTTTATCGAAGTAATAATGAATGTGTGTAAACCTGCTTGTGCGGATGTCACTTCGATAACTGCCCAACCTGTGGAATTGATTGTTGCCTGTGTGGAGTTTATGAAAACTACTCCACCATCTACAGATGAACCGTTAATTTGCCAAGTTGTATGAAAATAAACACGCTGAACAGATCCCACCTCCGCATATACTTGGGGCACATAAGAATCGTCAATAATCAGTTTTGAATAGACGGATAAAATACCAATGGATTCGTTACTCGTGTAAAAGTCGTTTCCTTCAAACCTTACTTTCAAGTCGTATCTGCCAAGATCTAGATTGACAAGAAAACTTATTTCCACACCACCTTGGATATTAGTCTCTCCCGAATCAATGATGTTCCAGACTCCATTTTCGTATACCCAGAAAGAAACTGGTAAACCAACCAGAGGATTATCGTCATTGTCTGTAAGTCGCGCTTGAATTGTTCCAACATCATTGTATGAAACTACAGACGAAGGATCTGATAATTGTGCAATTTTTTTTTCTACAATTAAAAACGATTCAGTTATGCAAGCTTCATAGTAATTGTTGCCTTCAAAATGCGCTCTTATGGGATATGTCCCATATCCAATATTCGCTTGGTATGAGATTTCAGATAATCCTTCTGAATGTGTTGAATTCTGCCCGATATCTTCCCAAATACCATCAATGAAAAACTGGTAATGAACTGTGACGTCTTCTACACCATTGTTTTCATGGTTTGTAAGAATAGATTCAATTTTTACGACGTCGCTAAACTCTACTTGGATGGGAGAGATAGTAAAGGCTAATGAGGTTTGTTCTTTTTCTACAGTAAGCGTTCCAATAAATTCAGCAGGTTCATGGAAGAAATCTCCGGCGAAATCAACTCTCAGTTGATATATCCCAGATGGCAAATCAGGAGAGTAGCTTATCGAGGAATAACCCTGAGAATTGGTGACCTGAGAACCAATGTAAGTCCAAGCTGTATTCGCGAATATACTGAATGTAACATTAGCATTTGATATTGGGGCGTATTCTGTGTCCATCAAACGAGTCAAGATTTGTTCTGATTGGCCAAACACGGCCGTGGTTGTTGGGTCGGCTAGGGAGGTTGAAATCTTTAGAGTTGAAAAGAGAGCATATAATCGTCCATCAGTTGAGCCAACAAAGATCACACCATTGGATACTACAGGTGAGGTCAAGTTTCCCGAAGATGAAAAACTCCAAATGTCCTGACCCGTGCTATCATTAAGCGCATTCAGAACATCATTAACACTAAGTAGAACCTTGCCATCTGCAAGAATTGGATGCGATTTCACTGGGACACCGAAGCTTTTAGTCCAAAGCAATGTACCTACTTGGGAAAGGCAGTAAAGATTTCCATCATTTGATCCTACAAATGTTAGTCCTTTGCTTTCATCAATTGCAGGCGATGATTCAATCGCGCCACCCGTCGTATGTTGCCAGCTAATTGTACCAGAACTTGCGTTCAAAACATATAGATTCTTATCACTGCTGCCGATGAAGACCTTGTCAAATGCTAAGGAAGGAGACGATCGAATGTAATCTCCTCCCCAATCACCTAGATTTGTACTCCACAAAAGGGATCCAGTGGTCTCATCAACTGCATATAGACCTGGAGGCGCAATTAGTGGAACTCCTGTAGTCGAGTAACCTGTATTGAATCCGTCATCTGCAAAAAATACTCTTCCATCACCAATTGCAGGGGATGTGTAAATCAAAGGCAATGGTGAAAGGGGCATATTAGCATAATCGACTGTCTTCCTCCAAACAACATTCCCATTTGTTGAATTCAAGCAATACAATGTTGCGCCTCGGCGGGCCCAATAGTAGTATGGGTCTGGTGGATCTACCCAATAACGTATTCCACCAAAATAGACAACGCCTCTCTCAGTATCTACTGTTGGAGGCGAATACCAAGGGCGGTTCTTATCCTCGTCGTTTACAGGATAATTTGAATCGAATTCGGCCTGTTTTTGCCATTTTATTTCTCCGGTGAATTCATCTAAGGCATATATTGCAGAACCTTTTGTATATTCAGCCACGAAAACCAACCTCTTTGATGAATCAACCGCAGCAGACGCTGAGCAAGCACCTATTTGCCGAACCCAAATTAGGTTTCCATTTGTCTCATTCAAAGCGTAGAAGTTCTCATCCTCAGAACCGAAAAATATTATTCCATCAGCTACTATTGGCGGGTTACTGATTGCTCCTACTCCATAAGTAGTAAAATTCCATTTCTGCCTAATAGTTTCAGGAATGTTGCTGTTTGTATATCCAGTGTGTTGAGGGTCATGTTGGAACATAGGCCAAGCATCATATTCTTCGGTGCCAAGATCATTTTGTTGAGCATGTAATGATGGAGTTAATGCTGCTAAAAAGCAGAAGATGAGCAAAAGAGTGATTGTGATCTTCAACAGAGAAAATCTACAATACAGTGACTTCCGGTCCAATTGCTTTTTTCTCAAAACGTTCATTTTGTTTTCTCCAAAACTGAGTAGAACGGGAATAGGTTTTTGAGTTTTGACCTTAGTTTTTTCAAGCTGGCTTCTTTTAATTCGACCTCTTTCTTTTGATATTCTATGGTTGATGTTCTGTTTTTTTCTTCGATTTCAAACTTTGAAGATATAAATGCCTTTATTGCTTGAAGAGAGACACGGCTTTCTTCTGGGTCATCACAATTCTTTTCGTTCCAGCTTCCATGCCAGATAGCGTTTAATTCGTCTAGAAACTCGAGTTCGGCTTTTAGCGTAGATATTGTGTTTTCTCCTCTTTTGAGTTCCTGTTCTATCTTTAGTATTCTTTCTTCGATTCTACTGTATGCTTCGTGGAGTATGTCGGGAAATATGTAATGATCTTCACCACTGACATTGATCTCGACGGCATTCAATCCCTTGAGACACTTTTTGAGATCTTTGTCAGTGACTTCTTCTCCCCAAATCCGTGATATTCGTGAAAACTCAACTACTCCAGGATGCTCTGTTATGCCTGGAGCTATCCATTGTTTCACGCTGTACCTGATTTGTCTACAGAGCCTCTTATCCAGCCTCACTCACCTCTTTGTATTTCGGATATTCGACTGGAGGGACAGTGAAGGACTGCGCTTCGAATATTTTGCGCCAATTCTCTGGCAAGGAAGAGAAATCCTTTTTTCCTGAACACAAGTCAAGGGAGAGTCTGAACATTTGAAATTGTTTTATTGATGGATCCGCTTTCAGATTGAAGAGCTCAGTCTTTCCGTGTCTGGTAGGAATCACAAGTTTTACGCCGGGAAAGCAGTGGCCCGGCATGAAGTTCAATGTTGTTTCATATCCAATAGATTCCCAGAGACTGCATAGAAGCATTGCTAGATCATCACAGTCTCCACCTTTAACGACCTTGAGAGTGAATAGAGGGGGTTGAAGATATTCCGATCGTTCTTTTATGTATTCTATTGTATACTTTACATGTTCATAAATGCTCTCAGCGATCTCAGCACTGAGTTTTATTGCCTGTAATGCTCTGTTGTTCAAATCGTTTAGAGATTTCCCAACAAGTTCGTAATGTGCACCGATCACATTTGGATCCGAGTTTCCTGAGCTTTCACGTATTATTCTACTCAGACTGGCTGCGCTTGCTCTGATCTCGGCGTTTTTTCTTCCAAGTTTTCCGCTTATCAGACTGAACATTTTCATCATTGTTTGAGCTGGTGATTCAACTCTTACCAAGTGTATCAATTCATCTATGCTTTCTATCAAACTGTCTTTGAGGAGGTTTGTTCCCACAGTTATCGAGGCTTCAAGCTCTCTTGACAATTTGTTGTTGAATGTGCGGAGTTTCTGATAGGATCCTTCAGAAATAAGATTTCTACCTTTCCAATCTCTTAATTTATTGCGGCAGCTTCTCCGCCTTTCTTCGATGAGCTCCTCCAACCCCATCTCGAAATCTCCGACGGGAATTTGTAATTACTTTGGCTTCTTTGTGTGTGCCTTTTTCTCTTTCTTGAGGTATTCTTGTAGGCTCTTTTCGACTATTTCGCTCAGTTTTCCAAACGGTTTACGATATTTGGTGCGGATGTAGTCTCGGAGTTCATTCTCTGTGTCTTCAGATATGACGATTGTTACTTTTGGACACATGTTTCTCACTATATACTAAATGAGCTGTTTAGGTATTTAAGTATTGCCATACTTCCGTAAAACCATAATATTTATAAGTATATACATACATACATACATGCGTAAATATGGTGGTTGAAATGGGAAAAATGTTGAAAGCAATAGGGGCAATGTGGGGATTCTTGGGCTCTAAAGCTCTGGTAGGAGCTACATCTAGTCTAGTGCTTCCATTAGTGACTTCGCCGTTGGCAAAACAGATCTTAGGGTTAATTGAAGAGTTGAGGTTTTCAAAGCTACTGGGGATTCCGGGAAATCGAGTGTACATCGATTTGTTCATAGGAGTTCTTGGATTAAGCATCGCCTTTCTAGCAAAAAAAATGGATGAAGAGGAGCTGTGAAAAAATGTTGGGATTCGGCAATGGTGATGACCAGGCAATACAATGGACTCTTGAGTTGAGGCTTCTAGCAAAGCATCATCAACGGATGAAAGAGTACTATCTCAACAAGGCTGTGGAAGCAGCAAAAAGAGGTGACAACGCCTCGGCGAAAATCTATGAAGAACAAGCAATAGCAAATGAAAAGACAAGAATACTAACACTGAAGAACCTACATCGAATTGAACAAGCAAAAGAAGAACACAGGCTTGCAAAAAACATGAAACATACAGCACAAGTAGTCAGAAAGGTCCAGAAGAAGATGAACAAAGAGAAAGTTAGAAAGACAATCGTTAAGGCCGTATCGATTCTTTCAAGAGAAAGCGAGGAAGAACAGATCGTAACTGAAGCTATGGATCTAGCACTACAAGAAGGCGACATGGATCCAAGAATGGCTAGAAAAACTGTGCATAAAGAGTTCGAGGCCAAACTGAGAGAAGAGTTAGAGCCAGCCACAGAATTGGAAAGAATACGAGAAGAGATCGATAAAGAAGCCAATAGAGAGGGAGCATAATCCCTCTCATTTTTTTGAGGGAGACATTTTGAATAACTACATGTTCTACTATGAGCAAGCTAAGAAACTAAATATCTTGGCTAACAATGCAGTTTCTTCAGGCAACTTCGCCTTCGCGTACAGATTGAAGATTAGGGCCGCAAAGAACGCCTTATACTGCTATGAACAAACAGGAGACAATCGGTGGATCAAACTCGCTAATTCATTATTTGACGAAGCAAGATCCATAAAAAAAAGGATTCTATCTAAAACAAGAACGGTATCGATAGTATCAGAAAATAGAGACAGAAACATCCTAGAAAGGATAGAGATGGAATTCGTGGTAGAACCAAAGATTTCTCTGCAAGATATTGGGGGACTGGAAAGCAGTAAGAGGATCCTTCGCGAGGCCCTCGAATGGCCACTAAAATTCCCTGAAAAAATGAAAGAATATGGTTTGGATTATGTTTTGTCCGGTGTTTTCGTGTACGGACCACCCGGATGCGGAAAAACATTACTCGTTGAAGGAATCGCTAAAGACCTAAACATAAAACTCTTAGAGGCCAGTCCAAGTGCGATAACTTCCAAATGGTTCGGTGAATCCGAAAAATTCGTGAAGAGACTCTTTCAAATAGGCAGAGAAAACAGACCAAGCATTATCTTTATCGATGAGATTGACAAGTTTCTGCCACAATCGACAAACAGTTCAGTTATACCTCGAATACTCTCAGTGTTTCAAACAGAGATGGATGGCCTGGGAACTCATGACAAGAATCAAATGATCGTAGTCATGGCATCCAACGAACCTTGGAAGATCAATCGAGCCATTCTCAGACCAGGGAGATGCGACCGTATAATATACATTCCTCCACCAGATAGAGACACTAGAAAAGCGATTTTCAAAATACACAGTCAGACTAGAAGACTGGGTGACGACATCGATGTGAATTCGCTTTCGGACCTTACTGCTCCAAAGGAAGAGTGGCATTACAGCGGAAGCGACATTGCTAACATATGTAGAACAGCTAAGAAACAGGGTATGAGAAAATCCATAAAACGGGAAGCCAATCAGCAGGTTGATATGAAGTGTTTCATGAAAGCCCTCAAAATAGTTCGCCCATCAATCTCACCACGAATCTTGAAGAAATATGACGAGTGGGCAGAGAAGCACGCAAGCTTCAAAGACTAAACATCAGTCTATCCCTGCAAAATGAGACCGAACATGATGGAACAATCCGATTTTGTAAAAATAGTTAGTCACGAGAATAATCAGATATCACAGGAAGCAATCTTGAGATTGCTGTCAAGAGCTAGGTTCTCAATAAGAATAGCTAGCTCTAGCATAAGAAACTTCAAAGTGAGACTGTCCGGAGACTCTTTCTTTCTTTCGATTTTTTTCAGACTTCTGGTGAGGAAGGGGATATCGCTAAAACTCCTTACGACACCCAAGGGTTTTCGATCGTACCTAGTGAGAGAAATTCAAGGTATAAGTGGTGTAGAAGTAAAAGCTTGTGCAAGAAACCATTTGAAATTGATAATTGTTGATAATCTGGGGGTTTATATTGGGACAGCCAATTTGACATCAGCGGGCCTTGGGTTTAGACCTAATGGAGTTAGGAATTTCGAAGTGGGTTTTATAACTTACAGTACAGAGATTGTTTCAGTCGTTGAAGAGATCTTTGAAAAGATATGGCGTGGAAGTTTTTGCGATTCTTGTTTATACAGCATAAGAAGAAAAAACTTTGAGTGTATGGCCTCGTGAGTTCTTTGTGTACCCTAACGCTTCTCGGATGAAGCGAACACACATTCTGGAATGCATGCATGCATGAATGATGGTCGTGCGCGCATTTACGTATATACGTGCGCCTGTGCACAATACCATGAAAAAATAGTTAGCTACGTTATTCCTCTTAGGCCGTACTCATCTGAGATGCGATCGTAAGTGAGATATCCGAATTTTTCCAGCCGTTTCAAAGCTTCTTCCAAAACTTCTATGGATAGCTGCAAAACAGAAAAAAGAACTGTTTTCTTCGCTCTTCCCTGCATACCAATGATCGTATCCATTATTGATTTATCAGTCTTGGATAAATGTACTCTTGCGCTAGGAACGTCGTATACTTTCATGACGCCAAAGTCAAGTCTTCGAGCAACTTTTCTTCTTACCCAACGATTCAAGATTTCTGCTCCTTCGTCGAAGGGAATCCCAAGTTCATCAAGCAAGATGATTTCAGTCACTATTCCTCCGCGATTTTTTGTAACTTGCAAAACTTTCCTTTCTATTTGCACCAATTCTTGTTTCAATTTTCTGTTGACCTCTCCCTTCTTAATGCTCCATTCTCTTGCCATCGACACAATAATTCCCAGATATGAACCTAGCCAAAAGCCAGAGAACGTGTAAGCTAGCTCGAGGTGGAGGGTCAATTCTGACCCTTGCGTGCCCATAAAAGGAAACACGGATACCATAAGATGAGCCATACCAGCACCAGCATATAGAATAAAAAAGCCCATAACCGCATCGTCACGTTCACGTGGATTTTTCAGTTTTCTGTGAAGAATGTAGTTTAGGAGAAAGCCGATCAATCCAAGAAAGACAAACACCAACGTGAGAGGATTAAGAAGAACCTCAGAGTTGATCATTCGATTTTCCTCGGTCATTTTTATGCGTGTGCATCGGGCGCACTTCCAAGGTTCTACGGCCGCTTAGTTCTTATCTTCTTGAATATACCCAAGAGAATGAGTGCAAACACCACTATTAGTATTAGGGCTGGAAGTATGCCAAATCCAGCGAACAATGTCTCGTACATGTTTTGTAGAGTAGTGAGTCGATAAACGGCTATAGCAGAGAGAAATCCGATCAGAACTCCACCTATAACGGCAATGTGATTCTCCACGATTTCTTTTAACCCCAGAGAAGACAAGTACGAGACCAGTATCAAGGTGAGAGCGGATATTGACATGTTGAACAAAGTAGTTTCGAGGTTTAGTGTTGAATCAACAGGAACTAATACCTTGGGAAGAAGAACCCAGCTAAAATGTAAATTATGACCCCCTAATGCATGCATGCATTGGAAATTTTAAATCGTTTTGGCGAGTCCACCCACAAAATCCGTTCACCATTCACAAGTCAATGCGCGTCTTGCATACATGCATACGGCGCTCCGTGGTATTAGACTTTATTTCTTTGAACTCTTATAAATCGTGTGCAGGAAAACTTGCACCAATTGCGAGCGAATAAAACATCTGGTATGTGTGCGGCAACCTCGGTTCAAACTGGCTTTTCGCTCGCCTGCAACTTGGACAGAATCCTGAGCGTTCAACCGCCTTATTGGCTGTTTGATATGTTCACAATGAGTTCTTGAACTTCTTCCAAGTCGTGCGCGCGTTCCCCAAAGTTTTCGAATGAAATGGGTGCATGATTTCTAAGAATTGACATGAAAAAGATTATATCTATCAGGTCTTCAGAAATCAGTCGAGGAACGACAATTGGCTGGAGAATTCTCATACAAAGTAGAAGGTCCTATTCCAGATCCCCTGATGAAGGCAGCGAAGAAAGGAAAGGAACACGTAGTAAGAGCTTTTGTGGAGGAGTATTCTTTCGCCGCAAAGCCGCTTATTAAACGTGAACAAGAGGAGTCAGAAGAAGGGCAATGGTTATTCTTTTCTAAACTCACACCCATCATAGCTTATGAGTTTCATTTGAATTTCACCAAGAATCTTTTGTACTTCCGCTTGGTCTTAATCAATAAGGAACTTGTACTTATTATGAAGACTGCTGAGGAGGTTTTTTATCAAGAACTGAGCGCGGCTATGGCAGCAGCCGCAAAGAATGCAGGTATAGGGACAGGAAAGAAAAGAGATATCTATGTGTAATAATGGGTATTCATGGGTTCTATGGTCTTCACCAAATTTCTCAATTACTTTTTTTCTCACCTGCCATTCATGCCCGCGAATTGATCTTCTGGCTCTTGAATGAGTCCTTCATATAATTTCCGGTCCCTTCTCAGATCCTTAAAGTGAACTATCTGTAGAAGCCGCACGCGCAAAAGTGATTGGCATCCCATTACGCAGGTTCACTAGGGATCGATCGAGAAGAGATAGGTTCTATTTGAATAAAGAATAGCAAAGTGGAAAAGCTACTCTTGAATTCAGATGCATGAGTTCAAATCTCTTCAGTGCGCGTGATAATGTAGAAAGTGTAAAAAGGAGCAAGGCATATTCATATTTCATTTGCATGCATGCACTATTGTAAGGGGTAGTACTACGAAATATTTTGCATACGGTTCTA
>Ga0209636_10003418_pt1 | contig 16206 bp, 14 predicted proteins | sample DeeMarSWOR152_54_FD_187464 | JGI IMG/M metagenome (GOLD analysis project Ga0209636, IMG submission 187464) | Marine sediment microbial communities from White Oak River estuary, North Carolina - WOR-1-52-54 (SPAdes) (version 2) | ecosystem: Environmental > Aquatic > Marine > Intertidal zone >...
CCGATCAAAGCCATTGGAACCGTTCCCAGGATAACGAGAGGCTGGGTCAGGCTTTCCAGGATGGCGGCCAGAAGCATGTACACCAGAACAAAAGCGATCAGAAAAGTCCGCAGCATATCTACCGATGTCTCCTGGATCATCTTGGCGGAGCCTCCCCAGTCGATTTTGTACCCGGCCGGAAGGTCTAAATCCCTGAGTCTCTGTCCGATGCCGGCAATGACATTTCCCACAGGATATCCGACTGCAGCCCCCCCAGTGATTTCGATCGTCTTGTACTTATCCCTATGCTGGATGCTGCTGTAGCCTTCGGTGAAGCGGATATCGGCAAACTGGGACAGTCGGTATGTTCCAGAGCGGGCAGCAACGACAATGTTTCCGACCTCCTCGGGAGTATCCACGGATTCGTCGGTCAACACAACCCGGATGTCATACTCCTCGCCCCCCTCACGGTACTGGGTGGCGATGACGCCTTCGATAGCGCTGCGCAGTGCGAAGGCCAGGTCAGAGACAGTCAGGCCTGCATCTGAGACTTTTTTCCGGTCTGGAACCAGCGTGATCTCGGGCTTCCCAGCCCTGGAGCTCGTGTTCAGGTTGATCAATCCCTCCACATCTCTGATTCTGGCGATGATTTCATCCTTGTATCTTTCCAGAACGTCAACATCCTGGCCCAGGAGGAAGAAATCGACCGCTGTGCCCCCACCTCCGGCCGAGGAGAGTGCGGTAATCCTTATTTTGGCATTGGGAATATCCGAGACCTCCTGGATGAACAGGTTCGCCATGTCATTACTCGAAAGCTCCCTCTCTGCGGCATCCACCAGCTTAATGCGGATCATGGCCGTGTTGGTTCCCGTATTCACATCGCTCAACTTTCCCAATGTGGATACCATATGTTTGACTTCAGGATGCGTCTTGATCCTCTCTTCAACGGTGTAGATAAGTTCTGCTGTTTCTTCCAAACGGTATCCTTCTGGAAGCTCGACTTCGATGCTGATGTTTCCCTCATCCAGCGTAGGCAGGAATTCAAATCCCACTCTGCCAGCTATAGGGAAGCTCGCGAAGAACATGACGATCGCCAAAAACACGACCAGAGCGCTGCGCCACTTTCTCCTCAGGAGGACTTCCAGTACTTTTGCATAGCCTCTCTCCCATGCCTTGAACATGCCGTCCAGCTTCCGACTGATTATCCGCTTCTGCTTCTGATTCTCGGGCAGAATCAGGGAGGCCAGCATGGGTGTGAGAGTAAACGATACAAGAAGCGAGAAGATCGTGGCAAAGGTCACGGTCAACGCAAATTCTCTGAAAAACTGTCCGGCAAGACTTGTCATGGACGCGATGGGCAAAAACACCACGATGTTGGTCAGAGTCGAGGCGATAACAGCCACAGCAATTTCTGATGTGCCTCTATCTGAGGCATCGCGCCGGTTCTGTCCCATCTGCTTGAACCGGAATATGTTCTCGAGCACGACGACCGAATTCGTCACCAATATTCCCACAGCGGTCGACAATCCCATAAGGGTCATGATGTTCAGTGTGAACCCGGAAATCTGCATCAACAAGAAGGTGGAAAGGATCGAATACGGCATGGCAAGCGCAACGATAATGGTGGAGCGAATATCATGCAGGAAAAAGAGCAGCACCACACCTGTAAACAGAATCCCCAGAAGGATGTTACCCAGTGTATCCTGCACCGAGCTCTCTATGAAGAGGGAATCGTCGCTGATGATGGAGAGATTGGCACCTGGCGGCAGATCCTGCGCGATGGACGGCAGCTCCCGCCGGATACCCTGTGCCAGATTGACTGTGTTGCCGTCTGCGGTCTTGACAATACTCAGGAGGATGACGTTCTCGTCCCTGACTTTTTCCAGATTATTAAAATAAATAGTCCTCTCTCTGATGTCCTCGCTCGCATCCTTGACCTCTGCAATCTGCCCGAGCTTCTTTACTCCGTAAGCTGTGGGAACCTCCACCTCTTGGATGGATTTTAGGTCCTCGAATTCCCCTCTCATCCGCACCGAATATTCCTGTGTCCGCTGTTGGAAGGTTCCTCCTGGAAGATCCATGTTGTAGGCAGCCAGGATACTGCTTATCTGCGGGAGGGAAAGCCCGTTCTGGAAAACAATCCTGTTATCCAGTTCCACCCGGATTTCCCTCTCTCCCCCGCCGATGACGTCGACTCTGGCCACATCCTCAACCTGGGAGATCCGATCCTTGAGTCTCTTGTCCACAAGGTCATAGAGCTCGGTCATCTTCTGAGGACCAGACAGGATCAAGTCCATGATGGGCATCGCCGTCACATCGAACTTCTGGACAACAGGGAGTTCTGTATCGCGAGGAAGCTCATTCAACATGGCGTTGACCTTGTCCTTCACTTCCTGGTTGGCGATGTCCGGATCCTTGCCCAGCTTGAATCGTATGACAAGGATGGAAGCGCTCTCCATAGAATAAGAATTCATATAATCGATTCCGCTTATGGTGGAGATGGCATCCTCGATTTTTTTCGTGATCTGCGTCTCTATCTCTCTAGGGCCGGCGCCTGCGTAGATGGTCTGGACCGTGACAAATCCGAATTCGATATCAGGCATCAGGTTCAAATTCAAAGTGAAATAGGAGAGCACCCCAAAAATCAGGAAGACGAGCAGCACCATGGTGATCAAGATCGGTCTTTTGATCGAAATTGTTGAGAGAAACATGCTCTTCACCTCACTCGATGACTCTGACTTTGGTGCCCTGGTCCAGAAGCAACTGACCTTCGACGATCAGCTCATCTCCCGGATTCAAGCCCTCGAGAATCTCCACATCCAGACCTTGGCGTCTTCCAGGTTTGACTGGCCTTTTCTCGGCGGCTCCTTGACCCAGGATGTAAACGAAGTAGGAGTCCCCATCCTGGAGAATGTCTTTGCGTTCCACGACTATGGCTTCAGGATTGGTGTAGGTGACGATCCTCACTTCGATTGTTGTCCCGGGTTTAAGAGCCTTTCCCGGGTTAGCCATCTCGATGACGGCCTGGAATGCTCTTTCATGTTGGTTCATTGCCAGGTCGACCTGCACAACTTTTCCCTCGACTCTTTGTCCGTTCCATGTGGCATAAGCAGACATGCCCTTTTGGATATCGGATATCTCCTTCTCGGAGATCCAGGCTATGGCCTTCATCCTATCGGTGCGGGAAATGGTGAAGAGCTCGTCGTCCCTTTGGACACTGTCAGCCTCACGCACATTGACCTTAGTGATGTAGCCGCTTATGGGAGCCTTGACCTCCACGGTCTGCTTCACAGCTTCCCAATCGGCTTTTGTCACCTCGAAGGCTGCGCTGGCATTGTCGAGATCCTGGCGAGAGATTCCGCCGTCGTTGTAAAGGTTTTGCACCCTTTCATAAGCTCTTTTGGCGTTTTCAAACGCTACTTTCGCCTGATAATATCGTGTTGTAGGATTATCGGTAGGAAAGGTCAGAAGAACCTGATCCCTGTTGACATAATCACCGACTCTCGCGTGGACCTTTTCCACTTCGTCATCGATCAGGGCAAAGACGGACGATTCCTTGATGCCTGACAGGACAGAGTGAAAGCTCAGCTCTTGCTGAAAGGTCTGGGTCTCTATCTTTCTAATGCGCACAGGAATGCCCTCTTCTTTGTAGATCTGTTCCAGATTCTTGGCCTCCATCTGCTCTCTGCTGCATGAGGAGACGACGAGCAAAGCACTCATCAGGATGGCTATACACAAATTCGATCGATTCATCGTATTCTCCTTCTATATGAAGCTCTTTTTTACAGTCATAGGGATTTATTGTCAAGACAAGAAAGAATTAAAGATTCCCTGCAACGATCAGCTCTATGGCCTTCTCCAAAACCTTATCCTTTCCACCTATGATGTCCACTTCAGTGTTCTTTACAAAAACATCGGGAGTTATTCCCTTGTCTTCAAGCCAAACACCCTCGTGATTGGTTGTTTTTCTGATAGGAAGACGGAATTCCCATCCATTGGGCAATTTGTACACTTGGGTGTCAGAGAAAATTCCCATGGTTTTATCCCCGACCACAGTCACATTAGGGAGCACGCCCATCACCAATGCGAAGAGTTCGGCTGCGCTCTGCGTGTTCTTGTTGGTCAAAAGCATCACAGGCATCTGGGAAAGGTCTATTCTCTCATCAGGCTCGATACTCCAGTGCTCTGGTTCTGAAAAATCGGTGTGTGCCGGACCAGACCGTTTGTAAGATATGGCCCAGACTCGATCTCGATCGGCAAATTTTCGGGCTAGGCTTTCTTTTATCGGGTTGGCATACCCCCCGATGTTGTCACGGATATCGATGATGTAGGACTTAGCCTTCTTGAAATATTTCAGGATTTCGTTTACTGCCTTCTCGGTTTTTTTATCATCATTGCGCATTTCAGAGATGTGTATATAAACGATGTCATGATCCAGCCACCCATAATGAAAGACATACCTCAAACCAAAAGGGGGGACATTCAGTTGGCGCACATAAAAAGCTTTCTTGAATTTTCCTCGAATATGCTTTTTCTTTATCAGTTTTAAAGAGAAATCATTGAGCGGCAACCGGAAGTCAAACTTCAACAGTTGAGAGTATCCTAATATCGGCAAATCATAGCCTGAGAAAAAGACATTGTTGAATTTATGTATGTAGACGTGTTTGTCATCCAGGTGTTCGAGGAGCTCAGCCATGATTTTGAACAGCTCGCGATTCGTGGTTTCTGGCGTTACTATGGAACGGTAGCGGTCATACAGTGCCTTCCAATCGATATCTTTGCATTCAAAATTTGAATAATTCCGATCAAAGCTCTTCCAGAGATAGTCAAAGTTTTTCTCCGGCTCACCGACGGAAGGAATAGAAATATATACGATAAGTAAGATCACTAATACAAAAAGCACAGCACCGATGAATATCCACTTCTTTTTTTTCGACATCTCTGAAGAATTATACACTCATCCTGAAGATATGAAAATATCCTAAATAAAATTTAAAGCTGCGATGCAGAATTATTCCGGGAGGGAAAAATCAGCAGAAGGCCGTTCGGGGGGTGTAGTCCCTAATTATGCACCGCCGATTTTGATGTTCTCTACGGAAAACGTCGGACAGCCGGTCGACTGGAACCAGGTCAGGTCGTCTCCGATCTTATCGATGGACTTCAGGAAATCGAACAGGTTGCCGCCTATGGTCACGCCTCGAATCGGAAATGTTGTCTGGCCGTTCTCGATCTTGAATCCGGCCACTGGAATGGAGAAATCGCCTGTGACATCATTGATTCCCGCATGGAGCCCAAAGGCCACAGTCAGATAAAAACCATCCTTTATCCCGGCAACAATCTCCCCAGGCATCACATTTCCTGGCTTCAGGTAAAGATTCGTGCTGCCTATTCCACCAAAGCTCTGGTAACTGCTCCGCGAACGATTGCCGGTTGACTTTGTTTTGCCTTTCTTGGCATTGTAACAATCGTACAAATAGGTTTTCAGAACGCCGTCCACGATCAGAGGTGTTGTCTGTCTGGGTACGCCTTCTCCATCTACTGGAGAAGTGGCAAGACCTCCCTTCAGCTTTCCGTCATCGATCAGGGTGACCAAACCTGCTGCGACATTCTCTCCCATCTTCCCGGCAAAAAGCGATTTCCCTTTTTGCACCGGATCCGCACTCAACATGCCGACGATATAGCCGAATAAATCGACACCGATCTCAGGAGAAACGACCATGGGCATCTCACAGGATTTGATGGGTTTTGCACCCAACATCCTCAGTGCATTCACAGCAGCCTCCTGTCCCACCTTGACTGGATCAAAATCGTCATACTTAACACCTACCTGGACTTTGGTTCCGGATTGACGGTCATCACCTTCTGCTGCCGAAAATTGGGCATACCCTCCACACACTCCTGTGGGATACCAACCTGAAATTCCATTCGAATTGGCCAGATAAAAAATGGATGCTTGATCCAGGTAGGCTGCAATCATTGAGCCAACTATTTTTGGGCTATAATCCAATCCGGCAATTTCAAGACTGATGGCTCTATTGATTTTCTCTTCTACCGGTACCTCTGTGATTTTCGGATCATAAGAGAGGAGATCCGTATAGCTTGACCAATCTCTCTCTAGAACACCATATTCTTTTCCGTAAATCACATTGAATTCATCTGCTGTATGGTAAGGAACCTTTTTCATCAGGTCTGAAACCATTTCTTTGATCGAGTTTTTCGACAGCTCGTTGCTGGAGCCGAAGATCATCTTCTGATCCTTCAGAATACGGATCCCAATTCCTGCATCGCTTGTCGCATTCACCTTTTCTACCGCCCGCTCGCTGACCTCGATTTGGACGGTTTCGCTGTCAGTGATAAAGACGTCAGCAGCATCCGCTCCAGCCTTTATCGCCTGGTCCACAGCATACTGAGACAGGTCCATGTATTCCTTTTTCTGTTTCATTTGACACCTCCATCCACATCCTCCCAGGCCTCGCCCGGGCCACCCACGATTATTCCGCGCACCCGGATCGTTGGCATTCCGAATCCTGTGGGGACAGATTGGCCCTTGCCGCACATTCCAGCACCCGGAAAAATCACCAGGTCATTCCCCACCATGTCGATGGTGTTCAAGGCTTTTATGCCCATGCCCGATAACGTCGCGCCTTTGATGGGGCTCGTGATTTTTCCATTTTCGATCAAGTAAGCTTCCCCCACACCCATCATGAAGTTCCCGGTGATGACATCGACCTGTCCGCCTCCCCCTGTTTGGGCAACGTATATCCCTCGCTTAGTGTTGGCGATGATATCTTCAGGAGGTATATCTCCGGCATCGATAAATGTATTCCTCATCCTGGGAATCGGAGGATGCCTGAATGACTGTCTTCGCCCGCTTCCTGTGGATTTGAGCCCAAGCTTCTCAGCCCAAATCAAATCACACAGGTAGTTCTCCTGGATGCCATCTCTGACCAACACGGTTCTCTGCGATGGTGTCCCTTCGTCGTCAAAAGCATAAGAACCGGGCAGTTCAGGAAGGGTCCCGTCATCGATCAGGGTTACACCTTTGGCTGCAGTCTGTTTGCCGAGCTGGTCCTTGAAATTGGAGCCCTTGTAGACGAGATCGGCCTCCATGCCATGCCCGCAGGATTCATGGAAGAGCACGCCCGTACCACCAGGACCTATGACAACCGGAAACATGCCTCGAGGCGAATCTGCGGCCTCGAGAAGCTTCCGTGCTCTCTCTATGGACTTGTCCACGACAACTTCAAAAGCGTTCTCACCCTTGAAAAAGCCCATTCCCGCATAGGCTCCCCGACCATCAAAACCCATCTGCAGGTTTCCATCTTTGTCTTTCATATATGCCAGAGCATAAAACATGATGCGGCCGAGAGTCTGATTAATGATTTTGCCGGATGATGTGGCGATGTTTGTCTGGCGGATGAACTCTTGGAAGTATTGGGACACTTGGTTGACACGGCTGTCTGCTGACCATGCGCGTTCGGTTAAATCCTGGATCATATCGATCTTCTTTTCCGTGGCCACTTCATCTGGATGGGGAACGATGGGGAAGGAGAGATCAGATGTGTGTCTGGTCAGATCCAAGACCATGGGTTCCCCGCCCGTTTGACCTTGAGCCGCTGCATCCGCAATGAATCTGGCTGTTTTGTACACCTCCTCAGGTTCGAAGCTGGCTGTGTAAGCGTAGAAGGTCTTGCCTTCTTTGACGCCACGAATGCCAACGCCCTTCTCGAAAGTCGTCGATGTGTTGATCTTCCTATCGTCGCTCATCACCATGTCAAAGGCAGCCCGTTCCACAAACACATCGCCGAAGTCTGCACCCTTGGCCATCAGGAGTTCGACCGCCTTTTTGAGGACATCCTCGGGAAGGATCAAATCTCCTGCTTTGGCTCCAGGCTTACACCCGGTGTGCAGCAACAGTGTGTTCAGAAGAGCAGAAGAAAATCCAAGCGCCGTCACACCCACTGCACTCCGGCCGAGAAACTCCCGACGGGTTATTTCCCGACGTTTCTTCTTGCTGTTCATTTTCCCTCCATGAACGGTTTTAGGCACCATTGAACAGTGCATGTATCGAATAAATAGAGGACTATTATAAACTTCTTGTCCCCAAAATTCTGAGGAGATCCATCTTTATGGCTCAGATCGATACCTATCAGCCGTTTTATCCGCCGAGTATCTTTGCAGGCAGCAGAAAGAGGGCCTTGATGAACCTGAAGAATGCGTTCACGGTTATCCCAAAGAGCCTTAAAGGAAGCGCCAAAAGCCAGACAATGGGATAAAGCAGCAAGGCAAGGATCGCCACCGGCCAGCAGAGAAGCAGCAGAATCAACCATAGTATAAATTTTATAAACATGTCACCTTCCTTAGTTATATACGGACATAACTCATAAATGGTTTCTCCTATTATTATTTGGGGACAGGATACTCAATCACTTAATTTGGGAACTGGATTTTGGAATAGATAAGTGATTGAGTATCCTGTCCCACTGCTGTCCCCAAATTAGGTGAAGCTGGTAACAATGGCCGTTTTTGTGTAAAATTTTTTAACAGCGGCACAATCAGGCAATGCCTTATAACTTTACTTGGCCTGTTTCTTGCTGGAAAGACTCCATGAAAAGCTGAGAGGAACAAAAAAAGTGACAGTTTTGACCTTCGCATGTGTTGAACTCATGTGAAGGTCGTAAGGTGAACAAAAAATGCTTTCCAGGCAAAACTCAGAGATCAACATCAGGGAATTCTACCTGCGCTATGGACCGATGGTCCTTCGAAGATGCCGACAGCTCCTCAGGGACGAGGAAAGGGCAAAAGATGCCTCACAGGAGGTGTTTGCTAAATTGCTGATACACAAAAAACAATTAAAAAACCAGTATCCATCCAGTCTGCTGTTCAGGATTTCGACCAACACCTGCCTGAACCTGATCAGGGACCAGCGCAGCCACTCCACCCTCGATAACGAAGATACCGTGCGTGCGATCGCTGCCTATGATGACAGCGAAAACAAAATCATTCTGCAAGACATGCTGGAGAAAATCTTCAGAAAAGAAAATCCTTCCACGCGCGAAATAGCCGTCATGTATTTTGTCGACGGTATGACTCTTCGGGAAGTTGCCGACGAAATCGGACTATCCATCTCTGGAGTCCGCAAAAGGATAAGAGAATTTCGCTCCCGTGCCAAAACCTTGAGGGAGATCTACTATGAAGAATAAATACATCCGAACTTGGGAACTCGAACGGTATCTCCTTGGCGAACTTTCTCCCCACAGGATGGAAGAGATAAACAAGCTCGCACAGGAAGATCCTGAAATCCAAAAACAGATCGAACATCTCAAACAATCCAACCCAGAGATTTTAAAGCAACACCCACCCGAAACCATGATACCAGAGATCCTGAAGCAGTATGAAGAAAACAGGCAACAAGCAAAAATCAAGGAGAGAACCCGACCGATCACCTTGAAACGCCTCCTTTATGCTGGACCTGTCCTGGCCACTGCCTTCGTGCTGCTTTTCGTCTTGTTTTTTCGAAACGGAACCAGCCCCAACTCCACACGCATTAAAGGAGAGGAATCGATCGATTTCACAAAGACACAGATCATCATCTACAGAAAGAAAAACAGCGAAATCGAACTGCTGAAGAACAGAAATCAGGCTCGCGCCGGCGATCTCCTCCAGATCGCCTACGTTCCTGCTGGAAAGACGCATGGGGTCATTTTCTCCATAGATGGCGGCGGCGGCGTCACCCTGCACTTTCCTGAGGACAAAAGCCAATCCACCATCTTACAACAGGAGAAAAAAAATCTGCTTCCCTCATCCTACGAACTCGATAATGCTCCGGACTTTGAACGATTTTTCTTCGTCACGGCGATGAAAGAAATCGACATGGAGGGCATCATAAAAATAGCCGAAGCCATAGCTGCATCCCCCGCTTCGGCCAAAACAGCGAGTCTTGAACTCCCCGAATCTTACTACCAGTTTTCGATACTCTTGAAAAAGGAGAAAAAAAATGATTAGCAGACGAATATTATTCGGTGCTTTGATCCTGGTCTTCTTTGCAGGGACCAATATTTTTGCCGCAGAAAATCCGCAGAACCAAGACAAGGCCGTCATCAAAAGATATGCTGTGGTTATTGGAGCCAATGACGGAGGAAAGAATCGAGTTAAGCTGCGCTATGCTGTCTCTGATGCCAAGTCCTTCCTCAACGTTCTCGAAGAATTGGGAGGAGTCTTAGAAGAAGACAGCTTGCTGCTTCAAGACCCGGATGTCAAAACCTTCTACACAGAGATGGGAAAACTTTTGACAAAAATGGAAGAAGCCAGGTCAGAGTTCAGCCGGATCGAGGCCATAGTCTATTATTCGGGGCATTCAGATGATAAAAGCATCCTGCTGGGAAACGAGAAGATCTCCTATGAGGATTTCCGCGAGACCATAAACAGCATGCCTGCCGATGTCCGTATCGCCATACTCGACTCCTGCTTATCCGGCGCTTTTACCAGGCTCAAGGGTGGAAAGAAAAAACTGCCCTTTCTGGTCGATGAAGCCTATGACATGAAGGGCTTTGCGTTTATGACATCGAGCTCTGCGACCGAAGCCTCCCAGGAATCCGATCTCATCGAAGGCTCCTTTTTTAGTCACTATCTGATCTCGGGCATGCGAGGCGCGGCAGACATGATCCAGGACGGCCGGGTGACTCTGAACGAAGCCTATCAATTCACCTTCAAAGAAACCCTGGCAGAAACCACCAAGACCATGAGCGGACCCCAGCATCCCTACTATAACATCGAGATGTCCGGCACCGGCGATGTCGTGATCACAGATATTCGGAGAGGCTCGGCGATTCTTGTTTTAACTCCAGAAATCTCGGGGCGGATATTCATACACGACAAGAAAAACTCTCTCGTGGTGGAATTGTCAAAACCAGCAGGACGAAGGATCGAGCTGGGGCTGGAAGAGGGGGAATACCGGGTGATCAACCTCCTCGAAGGGCAGGTTTTTGAATCCAAGATAAAGCTGCAGAACGGAGTGGATTTTGCACTCAATGCCGATGAATTTTCGAAGTCGGACAAAAAATATACCACTCCGAGAGGAGCACGCTCCATACAGGTACAGAAGGAGACCCTGCTCAAGAAGAAATCCAAACCTCTCCTATACGGCGAATTCAGCTCTAAAACGACGAGCATTAACAGCGCAAACAGTGTGATACTAGGAGGAGGGGTTGGATTGACATTTGGACAAGCCTTCTCTTTTGGCATTGCGGCATATGGGAAATCAAACTTTGTAGGAGGAGGTCCAGGGCTTCTTAGCTATGGAGGATTGACTTTTGCTTATGTCTTTAACCGAGAGAAAAAGATACATTGGAGGATCACGGCGCTCGCAGGTTCAGGAATGACAAATTGGGGCACTACTAGTTTTTTTATATTCGAGCCGGGAGCGCAAATCATCCTGAACCTTTCCCAAATTGTCAGAATCCAGGCAGGAATCAGTATTCCTCTTGTGGATTCGAATAACAGTGGTTTCAATAGCCTGATTATCAATGTGGGTTTTCAATTCGGTAAATAGCCGTACCCCCATAATCACTTGACAGGCCATCGCCGTATTGTTAATTTTTGAATTCAAAAATCAAAGTCTGACATGATTAACTCAAAATTTATCACTGCTCCCAAGGCAGCTGCCGGGGCTGTTGTCTTAGAAGAGGGAAAGGTTTTGCTGGTCAAGCGGAAGTATCCTCCTCAGAAAGGGAAGTGGGCGATTCCTGGTGGGCTGGTTAAGCTGGGGGAAACTCTTCAGGAAGCGGCAGAAAGAGAGACCCTTGAGGAAACCGGGCTGATAATCAAAGCCAAAGAGCCTGTTCACACATTTGACCTGATCGAAAGAGATTCGGACGGGAAAATTCTTTTCCACTATGTGATCATTGACCTTCTGGCCGAATATGTGGAGGGAGAAATACGTCCTGCCGATGATGTCAGTGACGCTGGATGGTTCAATCCTAGTGATGTCGAAAAACTCGACATCACAGAAACTACCAAATATTTACTCGGAAAAATGGAATTTTTAGGATAAAAAACCCCAAATGATTTTATTCGAAGATTCCATCAAGTACGAACGTTGGGCCAAAGTCTCCCTCGTATTCCCTATAATTCTTCTGATTGCCATGGGAGCCTTTTTCTATGACTATGCCCACCATAAAGATGCACCCAGTGAGGTAGAAACCGCCTTCCATGCCGCTTCCATTGCACTGTTTGCCACAGCACCCTTTATCCTTCTCGTTTACTGGCTCGTTCTTCCAACAAAGATCTACATTCTTCAGGATAGGATAAGGATAAAATACGGCCAATTCTTCTGGAATATCCGATTCGATACGGTCGATTCGGTGAAGCCAGCCAAAGGAATACCCCCTCTGTGGAGCAACAGCTCAGTCACTTCTTACAGGAATCAAATAGAGATTGTCAGGATAGGCAGGATGAACGTGAGGCTATCGCCAAGCCAACGTGACCAATTCGTGGATCATGCCAACCGGGCGCTCTCCGACTGGAAACGAACCCACAGCTCTTGAATTATCCATGATCAGGGCCGATCTCTTCTCCTCCAGAAGTTAAAAATTTTTCTGTCGAAAAATTTCTCTTGACAAAATATTCAAAAAGATTAATATTCTCATTGTCAGCATTATCAGCTAAGGAGGCATGAAATGAAAAAACAAATCTTTATTGTCGTCGTGGTTTGTCTGGCTTTTTTCCTCGCCACCTGGGCCGATAAGCCACCCAAAGACGAACTCTGGAAGCTTCGTCAGCTCAGCAAGGACCCAAATTCCGTTGTTGTGATGACCAGAAACGTATATGTCGGCGGCAACGTGGATAGGGTTATTGAAGAAACTGATCCTGATCTTGTTCCGGTACAGGTAGCAATTACTTTTGCCGAAGTCATGTCCACGGACTTTGAATATCGAGCCGAGGCTTTGGTGGATGAGATCGAAAAAGCTCAACCCCATCTGATCGGGCTTCAGGAGATTTCTTTGATACGGTACCAGAGCCCTAGTGACTTCGTTGATGGAGTCTATATTCCCAATGCAACTCTTGTCTTTTGGGATTATCTGGACATTCTCATGAATACGCTGGCAAACCGTGGACTCGACTACTATGTCGCTGGAATAGTCCAGAACGCCGATGTGGAAGTCCCGATGATTGTCAGTATTAGTCCTCTTGCTTTCGATGATGTGCGCCTTACAGACTACGATGTTGTCCTAGCTCGTGGAGACGTCATCACCGGCAATGTCGTGGAGAAAAATTATGCAGCTTTAATCTATGATCCGCCCATTATAATCCCCAGAGGTTACGTGGCTGTCGATGCTACTGTTGGGCACAAGACTTACCGGTTTGTAAACACACACCTGGAGCCGTTTGATCCAGATATCCAGGAAGCCCAGGCAGTGGAACTTCTCTTTGATCTGAATAATGAAACACTCCCTATCATCTTAGTCGGCGACCTCAATACAGAAGCTCCTACAGGCGATACATATCAGATGCTACTGTACAACAATTATGTGGATGCCTGGGCCAGAAATGACGTCAGGCCCAGAATCCCTGGTTACACAAGCAACCATGATGTGGATCTAAGGAATGATATAGTCGACCTTGACGAGCGGATCGACCTGATCATGGTCAAGAGCCATGTGGGAATGAATGGCATTCACAACATCGGACCCGTCTTTGCCTACGTTGTAGGAGACGAGTTGAAGGACCAGTTCGAATTCCCTGACGGAAGCCTGATGTGGCCTTCGGACCACGCTGGAGTAGCAGCGCTGCTTCACATCCCTGTTTTAGGAAAGCATAAGTAGTTTCTGCTTTTTGGCCTCGAGCTTTTTAAGCTTTTCTGTTGTGCTCTGTTTGAGTCTTTCTAAGAAGCCCTTATCTGCCTTTGTATCTTTAGGGATGGTCTCTAATGCCTTCTCGTAATATTTGATAGCCAAATCAACGTTCCCATTATTCATATACGCTTCGGCCAGGCTATCATAGACATTAGCTGACGCTCTCTTTAAAATCATCCGGATGTTCCTTATCCAATTTCTAGGAAAAAAGTATCATACGGAACTTTATTTCTGCTTGCCCGTATAGACATATGATATATAATCATTACTCTCTCACGATGACAGAGGATTCCTTATGCTTATCATTTTATAAAATGGAGGGATGAAAAATGTTTTATCGCACCACAAGAGGTTACTATCTTTTGGTTTTAATAGGGATAGCGCTGGCCATTCTTCTTCCAGCCTGCGTTTCCCAACAGCCAAAAACGGCGGATCTGGAATACAAAGAGTCGGTCATTGCAGGCGGTCCAAACCAATTCGCAGAAGTTCGGCATGTGGTTCTCAAAGGATCAAATTTTGCCATCGGCCAGAAGATCGGTGAGATTGCAAAAAAGAATGAAACTCAGATAAATCCCTCAGAAAATAAGATGTTGAACCGCGCCAAGCGGAAATATATGGAGAGGAACTTTCCCATCCTTTATGAGCGGATGAAGGGGATCGCTTCTGTCTATGGATTGGATATCGAGGATGACTCTTACGACCTGACAGGGCTCTTTCAATCTCTTCGAGTGCCTCCAGGCTGTTCTGTTGTTTTCTATCCAGGGGAATACACTGCGAACGGACACAACATTTTGAGCCGCAACTATGACTTCACAACTGGGAATACGCAAGGGAAGCATCCACCAGCAGGAGAGCTGCCCATGATGGCACGACCCATTCTTTTCGAGATTCATCCCGACCGAGGATATGCCTCCTTGTCTCTGAGTGCCTTCGATTACCTTGGAGGAGTTCTGGACGGCATAAATTCCGAAGGTTTGGTTGTATCCATCCTAGCCGAAGAGGAATCTCTCCGGAAAGCCGGCCGCGAACCAGGTGACGAAGTCGGGACGCATGAGCTGATGTCCATGCGTTATCTCCTGGACAACTGCCGTAATGTCGAAGAAGCCAAAGAAGCCCTCCTCTCGTTGAAACACTACTACTCCTTTATCCCCTGCCACTACATCGTTGCAGACCAGAGCGGGAGGTCATTTATCTTCGAGTTCTCGCCCAATCGCAACAGAAGTTACATCATCGATGGAGATGGACCTCAATGCATCACGAATCATCTTGTCTTTCATCATAAAACCATTGAAGAACTCCCCAAGGAAGATCCAGGCGCCAGCTTTTCTAGATTCAAGACTTTACAAGAAGCAGTGAGTGCCGGGAAAAAATTCGCGCTCGAGGAGATCGCTGCGAACAATGCGAGTGTCGCTGTCCCCCCTTATATTCCAGGCAATAAAGAGTATGCCCCAGGCCGCACCCTATGGTATGCCCAGTATGATATCGACAGCCGTACTCTAACTGTTAAATTCTACTTGGGTGAAAAACCTGACCCAGAAACGGAAGGAAAATTTATCCTTACTTACTCTTCTCCACAGACTTTTAAATTAGAATAAGCAACACCTCAAGTATCGTATCCCCGAGTTAAAAATTTACTCTATAATTTTCTCTCCTATCACATCCATGGCTATGGCTTCGTTTTTGACACGGCACTTGGTGTACTTTCCGCTCTCCTCTTTCATGAACTCTAACTCGTAGACACCTTGATCCCCAGCATCAACGGTAAACATGAACTCTTCATCTTCTACAGGCACCATCACCCCAGGTTCATCTGCGTTATCCGGCCAGGCCCAGAGTTCATCATTTTCAACATAGAATTTAACCGTTACCACTCCCATTCCAGAGTCAGTCAGGTCGAATTCATAATCACCTAAGATCGGAGCATACTTCTTCTCGAGATCCTGCGCTGTGGCATTAAGACTCAGCAGAAAGACCATAAAAACCAGCAAAGCAAAAACACGAATCAAAGAACTTTTCAATGAGCACCTCCTTTGCTTTCGAAGATTATTATCTCGATATTCTCAGGAATTTTCAATCTTAAAATGTGTAATTGTGTCAAATTATTGCACATCATCTCTCAAGGGCTGATCCCTACCAGATGCCGGGGATAAGTCGAAATCCTTTCTACTTTTCCTTCGGCTCTTCAGGTTCGGTTGAATCAGGCTTGGATTCTTCGGTTTCAATCTTTTCAGATTCAATCTCCTCAGGTTCTGTTTCTGGCGGTTTCGGCTCCGGTGCCTCTTCCTCTAAGGCTTCTTCTTCCTTTGTCTCAGGCTCAACTGATTCGGCCTCCTCGGCTACTTCTGCTTTAGGAGCTTCCAGCTTGGGTTCTGGC
>Ga0209636_10003419_pt1 | contig 16204 bp, 14 predicted proteins | sample DeeMarSWOR152_54_FD_187464 | JGI IMG/M metagenome (GOLD analysis project Ga0209636, IMG submission 187464) | Marine sediment microbial communities from White Oak River estuary, North Carolina - WOR-1-52-54 (SPAdes) (version 2) | ecosystem: Environmental > Aquatic > Marine > Intertidal zone >...
TTTATCATGCGGGTAGTCACTAACGCAGAGATGAGAGAAATCGACTCCTGGACAGGAAGCAAGATAGGTATTCCTAGCTGCCTTCTGATGGAAAACGCGGGCCGTGGGTGTGCTGACGTACTCGAGCAATACTTTGACCCCAATGACCTGCGGGTGATGGTCATTTGTGGTAAAGGCAACAACGGCGGTGATGGCTTTGTGGTTGCCCGACATCTGCAAAATCGGAGGGCACAGGTCAAAATTGTCTTATTAGGCAATGAAAAGGAGCTGAAGGGCGACGCGCTTCTCAACTACAAGCTCGCAAAGCAAGGGGCGTTAGAAATAACTCCAACCACCACAATAAAGGGCGTTAAGAATGTTTATCAATCGTTCAATCCTGAGGTTATTATTGATGGCATCTTTGGCACCGGGTTCAGTGGTTTGCCGCAGGGCCTCTATTACCAAACTATTGAATTTATCAACCGTACTGAGGTGTTTGTTTTGTCCATCGATATTCCCTCCGGAGTTAATGGCGATGACGGGCAATACAAAAAGACCTGTATCATAGCCGATGCTACAGCGTCAATGTGTCTGCCTAAACGCGGACACTATTTATATCCGGGTCGGGCCTTCACCGGAGATCTACACATAATTGACATAGGTGTCCCCTACTCAATCATTGACAGTGGATTTCCGCAATTGATTGACCGCGACCGCGTCCTTTCACTAATGCCATATCGCGCGCCTGATGGTAATAAAGGCACCTTTGGAAATGTTCTCATAATTGCAGGGTCTCGAGGATTCTCTGGGGCCGCGGCTATGGCCGCGGATTCGGCGCTCAGGGTAGGCGCCGGACTCGTACGCCTAGCTGCACCGAAAGGTATCATGAATGCGCTGGAATCTAAGCTACTAGAAGTGGTCAAAGTACCCCTCCAACAGACACCCGCAGAGACCATCGGTCTGGATGCAATGCACGACGTACAACCTTTGCTCAAGACTGCACAAACCGTCGTCATCGGACCGGGCATGACGACTCATCCCGAGACCACGCAGTTCGTTCGTACCATCCTATCAAAAATAAGGGTACCGGTCATAATCGATGCCGATGCAATCAATATCACCGCTCAAGACCCCAATATCCTAAAAAACATCAAAGCACCCATCATCATGACCCCGCATCCTGGTGAATTGTCCAGATTGACCAAGCTGACCCCGAAAAGCATCAATGAGCAGAGAATCGATCTGGCAATAAAATATGCCAGAGTATTCAACTGCGTCTTGGTGCTAAAGGGAGCCCCTACAATCATTGCAGAACCACATGGCGAAATATACCTGAACCCAACCGGTAATTCTGGACTGGCATCAGCCGGCTCAGGTGACGTCCTGGTCGGCATGATAAGTGGCCTGCTGGCTCAGAAGATGTCACCCTTGAACGCTGCCGTCACCGGTGTATTCCTGCACGGCATGTGCGCTGATCTTGCGATGGAGGATAATAACGAATATTCTTTGGTTGCAGGAGATCTGATAAACAACATACACAAAGCGATAGATTCTATTATGAGGAGAAATTCTGCAGAATAAAACGTAATGATCGGTCTCATACTTCTTTTTTCCATCAATGTGAATACATACCCCCAAAATGCGATGTGGGACCGTTACACAATAATTCCTCCCCTCGGTATAATCAGATCGATAGCTACATCCGATTTGGAGGTTTTCGCAATAAGCGGTCGGCATCTGCTTTTTGTCAACAAATTGGATTACACCTTTAAAAAATCGATATTCTTTGACTGCGATCTGGAGTTGGTAGGCTATGACCACTATACTACTGACTTATGGCTGACATGTACCGACCAGATAATTCGCTTGAACACAATAACCTACACGCTGCGCACTTTCTCGATCCCTGGAGCAGTATATCGGTTCGCCTTCGATGCGAAGAATATCTACTTTGAAAGTGCCACATCAGATGAAAGATTTGCGCTTGACAAAATAACTGGTGCGCTATCGAGTATCAATAATTTCCCGGAAAATCTTAAATGGTATAAACGAACGTCGGAAAACGACATTCGCAAGTATCCGTTTCTCAACCCATACTACTATTATGACGATCCACAATTCTCGCAGGTACCATTCCAAACATACCCGATCACGGCGGTATATGACGACGGAATGTATCTATACGTTGGTACTGATCGCTACGGCCTGTTGAAATATGACAAGATTTCATGGGACAGCAAACGTATCATATACGGACCGCTTGATTCTCATATTAAGACGGTGAAGAAGTTTGACAAGAATATCTGCTTTCTTTCAGCCTCGGGCATCTCATATCCGCAAGAAAATCTGAGCAGATGGAGTTACTTGCGCTTGAACAAAACCGCAGCTGACCTGGTTGGCATTAATAACGATATATACGTCGCAAGAAACAACCGAATATTCAAAACCAGCGGTAATCTTGAATTCCCTGTGAGTGATTTTACCAAGAACGTTTTGGCCCTGGGCTCGGACAGCGAGAACATCTACGTTGGAACGAGTTCCGGTCTATTCAAGATAGTCAAAGACACGCAAAGCAAGATTCCCTTTGGTCCGGAATTGTATGCAGTATACTATGTCTATCCAACAGCGGATGCTGTGTACGTTGGTGGTGAGTTCGCCCTCTATGAATATGTCAGGGAAAAGAAGGAATGGATGACCGTGCTCAATTTTGGTGTGAAAGACATCGTTGCGATTAAGAATACTATCTATGCGCTCGGCACGAACAACCAGATCATGCGTTACTCGGATGCGCCCAGCGATTCACTGGCAGCCGATACAAGCTGGTATCTTCTCCCTTATTTCAACATATACGACATCGACACTGATAATGAAGTACTATACTGTGCAACCTATGCGGGGATTTATTATTATGATCCTACAAGCTCCCTATATAAGGCTATCTATAATTTACCTCGGATAGACTACGGGTATGTTTTTTGTGTGGACAACACCATCCTTGCCATATCCAGGGATGCTGTCTACTCCTTGCCCCTTGAATATCGCGACTAAACCCCCAGTCACCCGAGGTCGGCAAAGCGCATGAACGAAAAACGTACAACATTTATCGACCATCTTGAAGAACTTAGGAAAAGAATACTGTATTCCATTGCTGGCGTGGCAATTTTCACGGTGGCCGGGTTCTTCTTTGCTAAGAAGGTTATGAATACAATAATCCAGCGCGCTGCATTAGGGACAACCTATTTCTTCGCTCCGGCTGAAGCCTTCATCGCTCAAATCAAGGTAGCGTTATTCTTGGGCCTAGTCATTTCTTTTCCATTCATACTCTACCAAACCTGGGCGTTTATCGGCCCTGGGTTGACCAAGAGCGAAAGAAAAATCTCCCTAACATATATTGGATCCGGTATCATACTCTTCGCCGTTGGCATAGCATTCGGATACTATATTCTAATACCATACGGCCTAAGGTTCCTTCTCTCCTTTGGCAGTGAAGCGATCCAACCCCTCATGAACATTGGCAAATATCTGAATTTCTTCCTCTGGTGTCTACTCGGGAGTGGACTGTTGTTCCAACTACCCTTACTCGTCTTCTTTTTAATGAGACTGGGGATTGTCGATGTTGACACAATAACGCGTCACAGGCCAGAAGCAATCGTCGCCATCTTAATACTCTGCGCGGTGATAACTCCAACCGGCGACTTCTTCACTCTGCTCCTGTTGTCTATACCTTTGCTCGTACTCTTCGAGCTAAGCATTCTCGCCGCGAAGCTATCGAAAAAAAGAACCCCTAATTAAACCTTAATCCCCACCCTACACGTCATACTGTATGAAAGGAGGCATGATGAAGTATGCTCGAACATTACTGATTTTGCCGCTAGTCTTGGTGTTGACCGCCAAATGCAGTAAAGATGATGATGAGTCTTTGATCCGGGACCTGCTCGAATCTTCGTGGTATGTTGCCGACGGAGCTCTGCAGAATCATGACGACAGTACCCATATCCCAAGAGGCAGCGATAACACATTGTCACTAGTCGACACAATACCTTGCGTGAGATGGGTGCGATGGATCGAACGACCCATAATCCGAGAATACGATATTACAATCATCGGCGATAGCGCTGATGTGACAATACGAGCCTATTTCCATGGCGGACCTCCTGGCTATGGCTTCTTTGTTATTAATGACCCTATGAATCCCGTGTACCAGCGCGAAATCGCTGATAGTGCCCTGCGCAAGGTTAAGTTATGGAAAGATGCGAACGATCGCTGGCGCCTCGTTAGTCTCACCGTAGCCGACATCTACACTGACAACACAGACCATCCTGTGAGTATTGATGAAATAAGAGCGTATGTTGCTAGCCGAGATTACGAATTCGTGGTTGATGATCCCGATACCTACTTCGAGAAAAATGAACTACCCATTTTCTACCCCAGTGATACAGTTGAGGTCACGGTTGTCTGCAGCGCTGAGGATGATTCCACTTGGGCGTTCCACCATCATGGAACCGGGCATCGATCTGGCATTGGTCATCATATCCGACAGCCATTCTATCGTGACAATACGAATACCTTTACGCGCATATGGGTCATTGCCCATGATAGTATACTGGTTACCCCTGCTGTACGCCACAGCGCAGCTGATGTCTTAGGCTGGCAAACACTTTTTGGTAATGGTGATGCAGCCTATTACGCGCGCGCCTGGTGCTTGCCCTACATTGTGCTGCACCCGGGCGACGAAATACCCGAGGACGAAGAATAAGATATTACTGAAGGGACACTGTACGTGTCCCTTCATGCCCTCATAGTTGTTGCGGTCCGACCGCCAATGCCGCTCGTGCGCGTTGCCAATTGGTTGTGAGCTGCGATACGGTTTCGTTTTACTGTTGCCAACGAAACCAGTGCTCGGTATCGTGTCGGATTTTCGAAACCGACAGACGAAACTGATTCTTCCGGTTTATCCCTTGACTTTCTGGTATTTTAAAATATACTCTTTTTAATATAAATGAGTGGCATGGGGGCCGTAGCCCAGTTGGGAGAGCGCTTGACTGGCAGTCAAGAGGTCACGGGTTCGAATCCCGTCGGCTCCATTAGAGATAATAAGCAAAACGGAGGATATAAATGAAAAAAATGCTTAGAAACATCAGCCTGGCGGCATTACTGACTGTGATACTATTTGTGTGGTGTGCGCCAACGCAAACCATTAAAGAATCAACAAGTGTTGAGCCGACCGCGGAGCAACGAAGAGAGGCTGAGCAGTATTACTCAATTGGTTTTGAGTATTATAAACAAGGCAATTATGATGAGGCTATCAAGAATTTCAATATTGCTATTGAAAAACATCCCGAATTCTACGCCGCTTACATCGCCCTGGCCAAGGCCTATCGAGGCAAATCTGACATACCGGCCACTGAAAAGCATTACAACAGGGCCAAGTCAATCGATCCAAAAGATCCCCGTGCCCACGAAGGGTTGGGTGCATTGTACTCGGAGTTGAAGAGATACAGTGAAGCAATCACAGAGTATGAGAGCGGACTACGTGTGGATTCAACCAACGTCAATCTACTCAATGGATTAGGTTATGTCTACACGAAAATGGGCAGTTATAACAAAGCACTTGAATATTATAACAAGAGCCTTAAATACGAAAGCGAAAACTTAACGACCATGTTTGCCATTGCTGATATATACATAGAAAAAGAAGAACCAAGAAAGGCGATTTCCTATCTTGAGGCAATAATCGAGAGAAAACCCAATATTGTTGAGGTGCGGGAAAAACTTGGTCAGACCTATTTTGAGCTTAAGAATTACGAATCGGCCGCGGCAACATACAAGAAATTGGTCGAGGAGCAGCCTGATAATTACCGGTACCATATGCAACTCGGTGCAGTTTACATTAAGCAGAAAAAATTCCAGCTCGCCGAGCCGGAGTTAAATGCTGCGCGACGTCTAGCACCAAATAGTGCGTTACCTGTCTACCAACTTGTGGATCTTAATATCGAGCGCGGACGCTTCGCCGAAGCAGAGGCACTTGCCAACGAAGCCCTTAAAGTCGAACCGAACAATCTTTATGCATACCTCTTGCTGGGTGACATCTACGAACGCAGAGGTTGGAATGCGCGCAATCAATGGATGCAGAACAAGAGCACGAAGCATTGTAGCGTGTTGAACACTGCAATTAGCAATTTCCGAAGTGCAAACTCATACTACGCGAAAGCAAAACCAGATATGCAATGTAGCCAGTACGTAAGCAATGAAATCAAGCGCTGCAGTAACTGGTTAGAGGAATTGGAAGAGGACAAATGGTTTTATTGCAAGGAAGGATCATAATGAGTAGAGGTATCTCTGGTTTCGGTGTGATAATATTGATCCTATTTCTTTTGGTTATCGGGTACACAGGATATCAGGTTGCCCGCGTTCATTTTAACTACGGTTCGATTGGTGAAAAGGTCGAAACGACAGTACGCATCGGTCCAGTGCAGAATGATGACATGATAATAGAGGAGTTGATAAAAGGTGCCGCCGAAACAAATGTTACACTAGTACCAGGGAATATTTGGGTCGATCATTCCATACCCGATTCTTTCCGGATATACGTCGAATATGAGGATTCTTCGAGTATCTTTGGGATCTTCACATATAACCGTAAGTTTGTCGTCGATAAAGTCGCTCCGATTCAACTGAATTATTAATGCTACAACTCCCCGTACTGCTCCTGAATCAAAATTACGAACCACTTACTATACTTAAACTCAAGAGAGCAATCACCCTGCTGATACTCGGTAAGGTCGATATGATCGAGAACGAAGACGGCAAGCTCCTACACGCAATCACCGTGACCTATCGTGTCCCTTCCGTAATCAGGTTGAAGTACTATGTCCGCATTAAGCGCAAGGAGATTTCACTCACTAAGAAGAATGTTATCAAGAGAGATAACCACCAGTGCCAATATTGCGGCAAAGCAACAGGTCAGATGACTGCCGATCACGTACTCCCAAAGGCGCTTGGAGGTGATGAATCTTGGGAAAATCTGGTTTGTGCTTGTCATGAATGTAATAACAAAAAAGGGGATCGTAGCTTGAAACAGGTAGGTATGCATCTGCTGAAGAAACCCAAAAGGCCGAGTTATTTTACTTTTGTGCTCAACGAGTTTGGTAGACCAAACGCTAAGTGGCGGCCCTTTCTTTTTCAATCTTGAACTCAGTGTAGCGCCATATTGTTACACAACATCATCCTCACAGCTTTCATTATTCTCAGCCAGGGATGGTTGATTGACCTAAAGGGCAACGTATTTTTCTCTTCTCAATACTTGCTGGCCGGTCAGTCAAGTGTAAGAAATCAAAGACAAGTCGAACGAGTCATTTCAAACATTCTTGACAAATACAACAATGCTGGATTCCCCTTCTGTAAAATCGTACCCGACATTGTCGAGCAAGAAGAGACGATCACCAATATTGTTCTCACCGTCGAAGAAGGGGTTAGAGTCGTGATTGAAGATCTGCTTATAGAAACCGATGGTAACACTTACAAAAATGCCGCAAAACGCATCGCAAATTTCCGTACAAACGAGTATTTTTCACTGAAGAACGTTATTTCCGCTAAGAAGAAGTTGGAAAAAACAAGAGCATTTGAGGGCATTACAGATAATGTCTTAAGCCGCGACGGGAAATACTACTTGCTGTTTAAGCTCCTGGAAAAAGAAAGCGATTTCTTGACGTTATCTGGTTCATTTAGCGGCACAGACCTCCAGTTCGGTGCATCATATTCTTCCTTCAGCTTACTCGGTACCCTACGGCGGTTAAGTTTCGACTATGAGTACCAAAAGCTCTTCTCGCTCGATTTTCGCGAACCGGTTCTCATTGCACCGGCGATGATTGATGCTCAATTTGCAATACGGACTTACGATAGCACGAGACAGATTGACGGAAACGTCAAGTTCTCAGCGCCGATTGGGGCATACTTTACCATCTCAATGCTGTCAGGGATTGAACTTGTCACTTATTACGAAACAGATACCATAATGAAACAGACTTCTGACAATCTGTTGGGTTTGGGCATCAGTTTCCAATATGAGATGCCCGTTTGGTCGATTTTCCAAGATTTGAATCTCGACTACCTTTTCCGCGACGCGGATCGTCTAAAAATCGAATATGATGCTGAGGTGGAATTCAAGAAAATCCTTGTGGGCTTGCATTACCATATGGTACGCACCGCTTCTTTCGAGCCAATCGATTATGTGCGTATTGGCGGAGCCAAGAACCTACGCGGCTATCTTGAGGATGAATTCCTCGTAGAGCAAGCCGTGTGGGTCAATTTAGAATATCATCGTCTTCCAGTTTTCCCTCTCTTCGATGTTGCTCGCATTGGACGAAATTTATTTTATTCGTATGGTTTCGGCATTAGGGCAAAGTCAAAGATCGCAGATGCTTCAATGATCCTCGCCTGGCCCAAAGCAGGAACTTGGGAAGATGGTAAATTACATTTGATTTTGTCCAAAGGATTCTGAGAAATCTCCAAACAATCACACAGTTCGGTTTTGTGAAAGCATAAACGCAACTAGTCAATCACCGCGAACATCTACCTTGCAAAGCATTCAGCTTTTGCTATAATAAGCCTCTTGTCATACAGATTATAAGGAGGAAAGCATGGCCTTGTTTATCCTACTTGCGTATACAATGCCCATCGATTCACCCTTGATAGAGCGAATCGAATATCTACAGCTCAGGGGACTGGTCGATATTCCTTCAATAAAACCTTACGACACAGAGTGGATAGTCGGTCAAGTCGATGATATTTTGATTAGCGAAGTCGATCTCAATGCCATAGACAAGAAAATCGTCTCTTCCTTCTCGCCGCTCTTGACCAAAAGCCCGAATTTCTCCTATCTGTTTCACATTATCGGTGAATATCAGAATGAACCTCATCTCTACTACGGGGCTCTTGACGAAAGAATCGGTGGCAGCCTGGCCAATAATATCAGATTCTCACACGCCATGAGAATCAGACGCGCCAACGAATTGGATATTCTTGGACCAAACGCCTGGAATGATTTCCAGGCCTACCTGACTGAGGGGTTGGTCAGGTACGATAATGATAAGATAGAATTCGATTTGGGTCGCCGTAATTTCCTTCTCGGACCAGGAGATGTGCATGGACTGCTGCTCTCCCCTGATCCCCAGGGATACGACGGATTTCTTTTCAACATACCAGGACAGTATTATGAATTCTATGGGATGTTTTCGGTCCTCGACGCAGCACAACCCAAGTTTCTATCGGTTCACCGTCTTGGGATTAACCTGAAGGGATTTTTGAAAATAGGATTCTCCGAAGCGATTCTATCTGCTGATTCACTAGAACCTCTATATTTGAACATCTTTCTACCTTTCTATCTCGCTCAATGGGGCCGAGATCGCGACGATAACATAATGTGGTCGCTTGACGTTCAGATACATCTGTTCAATTCAATTCTTTATGGTGAACTACTTATTGATGATTACATGTATGAAAACGACCCTTATCCAAATAAAGTCGCTTACCAGGTGGGATTGAAATCGTTAATATGGAAAATGCTGTTGGCCAAGATCAACTACGTGAAGGTCGACAAGTGGGTATATACGCATCATGAAGCACAAAATACGTATGAACGTCGGGGTCGCTGCCTCGGTTTTTATCTGGGAAATGATGTGGACGAATTGGCTTTTACAGTCAAGTATGTGAACAGTTTTGGCCTGTATCCGCGCATGTCGGTTGACTACACTCGCCATGGTGAAGGTAGCATATACATTTCTTATCGAGAAGAAGGCGGTCCTACCAACCCGCCATTTCCTTCAGGTACAGTCGATAAAACTCTCAACATGAGACTTGGCGTCGACTATAATCTCGTGCGCAATGCCTATTTCACAATCGATGTTGGTAAAATATACCGTTATAATGCAGACCACGTGCCGGGCAATGACACAAATGAGTTTGTCATTGACTTAGGGTTCTGGGCACTATTTTAGTATTTCCCTAAGAACAACTATCTCGATCCAACCTTAGTGACGGAAATGGCGCAGGTGCGTGAACACCATGGCGATATCATGTTCGTTGCAGGCATCAATAACTTCTTGGTCGCGCTTTGAACCGCCAGGCTGGATGACTGCTGTAACACCACCCTTTGCCGCTGTGTCAATACCGTCCCGGAACGGGAAAAAAGCATCAGATGCCATGACAATACCTGCACTTCGATTTATTGATTGCCTGAGCGCTATTTCAACCGCTCCAACTCTCGAGGTCTGGCCAGCACCGATACCTACGGTCCTTCCCTTTATGGCAAAAACAATGGAATTCGATTTTGTCCATTTCACTACTTTCCATGCAAATTTCAGGGCGGTGGTTTCATATTCATCAGGTGCTCTTTTTGTCACAACCTCCCAGTCCCGCAGATCAGCCTGATCGCGTTCCTGAACTAAAACGCCACCGAAAACTGGACGAAAAACCACAGGTTTTATCAATTCCGGAGATAGTTCCACAATCCTCAAATTTTTCTTCTTGCGGAGTATGTCTGTGGCTTTAGCATCAAAGGCCGGAGCAATGATCACCTCAAAGAAGTGTTTTATTATAAGCTCCGCTGTTGCGGGCTCTAGTTTGCGGTTAAGCCCAACAATACCTCCGAACGCCGATATCGAATCAGCCATGTAAGCGCGCTCGAAAGCCTCCGGCTGCGTCTCTCCAACGGCAACACCACATGGAGTCTGATGCTTAATAACCGCACATCCGATCTCATCAACGAATTCATTTACACAACCAAAGGCAACATCAGCATCGAGGATATTGTTATATGAAATCTCTTTACCACCATGTATCTTGAAATCATCTTGGTACAGTCGGTTTAGATAAAAGGCCGCTTCTTGATGTGGATTTTCGCCATACCGCATGGGTATATATTTCTCCGCGGCCACTGCATAGTATTGTCGCTGTGAGAAATCTGGCGTGAAATATTCAGCAATGACTGCATCATACCAAGCAATGTAATCAAATGCCTTCTTGGCTAGTTCTAGCCGGAAATCATCGTCCAGCCGTTCCTCTTTTAGACAACTAATCAAATCCTCATACTGGCTGGGATCGTAGACAACGCAGACTTTCTTATAGTTCTTGGCTGCAGCTCTGATTAGTGTCACGCCACCAATGTCGATGAGTTCAATCATCTCAGAGAGTGACTTGCCTTTCTGGGCGAAGAATGGATAGAGATTGCAGACCACCAGCCCGATCTCACCGGTCTCGAGAATTTCCTTTGCGATACGCTGGCTCAATGTCTTTACCCGCTCGCTCTCAGTACCGCCCGTATACTCGGAGATCTTGATAGCTGTTATCCCGTTCTCGCCAAGTAACTTCTGCGTGCCTCCGGTTGCAATGATTTCAAAACCAAAATCCTTCAATGCCTGTGCAAATTCTACTAGCCCTTCTTTATTCGCAACTGAAACAAGTGCTTTTTTGCTGATATTGTTCATTCTATGCTCCATATTTCTTGAGTTTCAATGCATTGGCAAGAAGCAATGGCATGACGTCCATAGACCTCAACCTACCAAAATACCCTAATGCACAATTCCGCTCTGTGAAACGCTTTTTTTCGGGAAAGACATATTTCGAATATAAGAGCAAAGGATTAGGATGCCACGAATGTGAGTGTAGTACGGTGGGTGTTGAATGATCTGATGTAATACAAATAACATCTGGTTTAAGATTCACGATAGAAGAAAGATGCTTATCGAATTCCTCAAGGCACTTGACCTTCTCGGACTGATCACCGTCCTCGCCAGCTTTATCCGTGCCTTTGATGTGTAAGAAAAAGAAGTTGTAGTTTACAAAGTTCTCTTTCAGTGTTGTGATTTCATCAGCCACCGTTTCCCCAGCTGTCAGAACCTTCATACCCACCAGTGCAGCGAGTCCTCGATACATTGGATAAGTAGCTATTGCCGCGGCATTCAAACCATAACGTTCGGACATCGGTTGAAGATTCGGATTTCGCGCAAAACCCCGTAACAAAACATAATTCGCTCCCTTTTCATCGCTCAAGATTTCAGCAGATCTCTTGATGAATGCGTTGATCACATCTGCCGATTTCTGCGCATTGTCATCCTTGGCTTCGGCAAATAATGGTCTTAGATTTTCTTTCTGCGGATCTGCATCGGTGAGGTTCTCGGATAGCCCCGCACCATCGAATTTGACAACGAACCTATGTTCTTTTGCCGGCTTTATAATAGTAGTTATTCCTTCGATTTCCTTGATGGCCGCCTGTAGTTTTTTACAGAGCCTTGCGCACTCCTTTGTCGAAATCCTACCTGCCCTACGGTCAACAATGACCCCATCCTTTATCGTAGAGAAATTGGCCCGCACCGCAAGATCGTTCTCCTTTACTTCCATATCAATACCCAAAGCTTCGAGCACACCTCTACCGATCTGGTTCTCTATTGGATCATATCCAAACAGAGCGAGGTGAGACGGCCCGCTACCAGGCGCGATGCCCGTCAATATCGGAATCGTTAGCCCAAAACTGCTCTTTCTTGCCAGTTTATCAAGGTTTGGAGTCCGAGCAATCTCCAGCGCAGTCTTGTCAGGTGCTGGTAAGTCGCCTAGACCATCTAGAACAATAAGGATTATCTTATTTTCATTCTTGTTCAGTAGGTCATGAAGGATTTCTGACATATTTTCCCCTTTCATCATAGAAATAATAGCCGAATTTCATCGGCAGTCAAGCGAGACCAATGGAAACATCAAGAAGATTATTCATTTGGCTTTCCAATCATACTGTTCTATATGACTGAAATATGATAGATCAAACTAACCGAAAATCTCTGCTGCATGATACGATGACCGGACCAGAGGTCCGCTGATCACGTGTTTTATGCCCATATCCTGACCAATGCTTTGCCACTCACTAAATGCCATGGGTGAATAATATTTCTGTACTGGAATGTGCTTTCTTGTTGGCTGTAAATATTGGCCAATGGTTACAACATCCACACCAACGTTCTTCAAATCTCGCAGTGATTCGGCAACCTCCTCATTGGTCTCACCCAGGCCCACCATAAACCCACTTTTTGTCAGGATATGCTTATCCAATCCCTTACATTTTTCCAAGACATCCAGGGATTTCTCATACCCACACCTTCGGTCTCTTACGTAAGGAGTAAGCCTCTTGACGGTTTCCACATTGTGACCGATTACGTACGGACCGGCATCGACAATCCGCCTCAGGCATGATTCAGCAGTGCCGAAATCGGGAATAAGTGCTTCCACTCGTGTATCCGGACTGGTTTCTTTTATCGCTCGTATCGTCTTTGCATAATGTCTGCTACCTAGGTCTTCAAGGTCATCACGATCGACCGAGGTAATTACAACGTATTTCAGACCCAATGTCTTCACCACCTCTGCAACATGTTGTGGTTCATCCTTGTTTAATGAACCTTTTGGGGTTCCGGTCGTGACCGCACAGAATCTGCAAGCACGAGTGCAGACTCTACCCAGTATCATGACTGTCGCGCTCTTTTTACTCCAACATTCTCCAATATTCGGGCAGCGCGCTTCCTGGCATACTGTGGAAAGATTATGTTCGTGCAGGATTCTATAGATCGATTTATATTCAGCCCCAGAAGGGATCTTAACCTTGAGCCAATCAGGTTTTTTTAAATAACCTTTTCTAAACATGTCTTGCTGATGTCCTGGTTGAAAATCCTCCCGAAATTCACTATTATGCGTTTCCTGACCTCATCCATCGAGACTTCTTTTCCTAATATCTGCTGCATCGATGTCATCTCAACATTTTTCAGGCCGCATGGCACGATAAGATCGAAATAGCCCAAATCGGTATTGACATTCAAGGCAAATCCGTGAAAACTGACCCATCGCTTCACCGCGATACCAATCGAACATACTTTGCCCCTTTCGGTCCACACGCCAATCATCTTTTCTTTCTTCATACCCTTGATAGCGAAATCGGCCAGCATCGAGATTATCGCTTTCTCGACGCCGTTGATAAAGGGTCTAATGCCGGCGAGGCCATCTCTCACATTGAATATCGGATAGCCTACGAGCTGGCCTGGACCGTGATACGTAACGTCGCCCCCACGTTCAATCTCATAATACTGCACCCCTTTTTCCTTCAGGAAGTCTACTGGCCAAAGTACATTGCTCGGTTTTCCGCTTTTACCCATGGTTATGACCGGGTTATGCTCAACGAGAATCAGTGTATTTGGTATTTTCCCTTCAACTCTTCGCTCGTGAATTTTCTTCTGTAAATCCCAAACTTCTTTGTAGTCTCTCTTACCCAAATCTAATATCAGCAAACTGGAATCCTTATAAATATCTATCCGGGCTAAATGGAAAATCTAAGTTCTATCGACCGTGGCACTGATTGGAATGGGTTTGATAGGTGGTCGGTACGTTGGCTGCACGACTTCCTGAATCGGGATATTGAGTTCCCGGGAGATTATCTTAGCGACATGCCTGCGGCATCCTTTGCCTTGGCAAAGCCCCATAGTCACTCGAAGAATTCTCTTGAGGTCATCCATGGTATGATAACCTTCGTGAATTTTCTGAACTATCTCTTCCTCGGTAACATCTTCACAACGACAAATTATTTTCATACCTCATTTTACCCGGAATCATCCGTGAGTCAAGTAGGGCGCCAAATCCTGTTTATTGACCTGAGCGCAATTTTGTGTACTATTACGGAAGCATGCATACCCACGTTTCCATAGACCGCAGGAAAAAAGGTGCCTACGTTGTGATCGAGTGTCCGGAAAAGATACCATGCGATCCCTGTGTCGACGCCTGCCCGAATGACGCTATATCAATTCCCGGCTCAATCATTGAATCACCTGAGGTCGATTACGAGAAATGTACGGGCTGTTTGGTCTGCATACCAAGATGCCCGGGTCTGGCAATATTCGTGGTCGACGAGACGCCAAAAGACCACGCAATCGTGTATGTTCCCTACGAATTCCTACCCAGACCCAAAAAAGGCGATAAGGCAATCGGCCTTGACCGTGAAGGTAAAGAGCGATGTGAAGTTGAAGTCCTAAAAGTCATCGATGCAAAGAAATTCGACCGTTGCGCAATCGTGGGTTTTTCAGTACCAAAAGAATTAGTCCAGGAAATAAGGGCTGTTAAACTAAGAACGTAACTTTTCGCGGCAAAATCTTGTCTAATTAATTGAGGTGAAATAATGACAAAAAAGCTGATTTCGATTGTACTCATCACATTAGCATTTGCGGCAGCAGACGAGTATCTAGTGCGTGTAGACCTCGATGAGGATAGGCTAACGCCGCTTGCAGAACAGGGTTTAAAGATCCTCGCTGAACTTGAGCAGACTGCTATCGTGCTAATCACCGATGCTGATTTTGACAAAATCCAACCGTTCAATCATCAAATGCTCGATGCAAAACCGCAAGAGGGCGAATACTATCAAGTATTGCCCATGGATCGTATGCTCGATCTAAGTCTTTATGGCCGCATCCTGACGCAGGATAACAACGACTATCTGCTCAGGTTATACCCGGGTATGCTGGAACCACTAATAAGTCAGAAGGTCATGGTGCAACGGTTATCGTTTGTGCCCATGGTACTTCAGATCAGTAGAGATTCGTCTTCACCCGATCACGGTACTCGGCTTCCTACTGTACTCTACGACTATACCGTTCAAGAAATGGTCGACCTGGTCCATCCCGACACAGTTTTGAGCAATGTACAAAGACTGCAGGATTACGTCACGAGATATTCCACGCACGATTCTTGTTTCGCTGCGGCCGGGTATATCTTCGACAAATTCAATGCCTATGGATGCGATTCGGTTTTCCTGCAATATCATGAATCAGGTTTTGCTCCGAATGTTATCGGCATCAAACGTGGGGAATTGTATCCTGACTCAATATACACCGTAGTCTGTGGTCACTTCGATGCTACGTCTTATGCCCAGCCGGCAATTGCACCAGGGGCAGATGATAATGCAAGCGGTACCGCAGCAGTAATCGAAGCGGCGCGCGTAATGAGCAATTACGACTTCGAGTATTCAATTCGCTACATTGCATTTTCTGGTGAGGAACAGGGTTTATATGGCAGTCAGCACTATGCCCAGCTCGCCCGAAGCCAATGCGACAGTATTCTCGGAGTGATAAATGGTGATATGATCGCCTTTTCTGACATACAGCCCGAAACCCTCGAAGTCTTCGCAAAAATCTCTGACCCACCATGT
>Ga0209636_10003422_pt1 | contig 16194 bp, 12 predicted proteins | sample DeeMarSWOR152_54_FD_187464 | JGI IMG/M metagenome (GOLD analysis project Ga0209636, IMG submission 187464) | Marine sediment microbial communities from White Oak River estuary, North Carolina - WOR-1-52-54 (SPAdes) (version 2) | ecosystem: Environmental > Aquatic > Marine > Intertidal zone >...
AGGGCCGTTCTCCTTCAACTGGCTTCAGAGCATCTCCGTGCACGTCCAGAGAACCTGGCGACAAAGGATGGAGCGGTTTTCGAGAAGAAAAATCCGGAAAAAAAGGTCTCCTATGCCCAGCTTGCCAAAGGGAATAAAATTGAGAGACATCTTGAGAAAAAACCGCCCATAAAACATTATTCAAAGCATACGATATCGGGCCAGCCGACAGACCGTTTGGACAGCAGACAGAAAGTTACCGGAGAAGCCAAGTTTGCAGGGGATATCCGCTTACCGGGAATGCTCTATGCCAGGATATTGAGGCCCCCGGCTCATGGAACGAAATTGAAAAGTGTAGACACCTCTGCCGCTGAAAAAATCAAAGATATTCAGATTATCCGGGATAATGACATGATTGCTGTTCTTCACAAACATTACGATGTCGCAGACAAAACCCTGGGATTGATTAAAGCCCAATTCGAGCCGTCTGCATCCCAGCTGGACAACACGACCATATTCAGTCATTTAAAAAAGTCTGCTTCTGAAGGAAATGTCGTCACAGAAGCAGGAAACTTGGATGCAGGAAAAGGCCTGGCCAGCAAGACATTCGACAAGGCCTACTTCAATCATTATGTTGCCCACGCTCCTGCGGAAAACCATACAGCTGTGGTGAAGATTGAAGGAGACAGAGCCACAGTCTGGGCTTCTACTCAGGCGCCCTTTAGAGCTCAGGGAGAAGTTGCCCGGATCCTGGGATTCCCTTCCCAGAATGTCCGTGTCATCACCCCTTTTGTCGGCTGCGGTTTCGGAGGGAAAAACCAGGGGAATCAAATAGTCGAGGCCGCGCGGCTGGCCAAATTGAGCGGCAAACCGGTGCAGGTGGCCTGGAGCCGGAAAGAAGAATTTTTTTATGACACCTTCCGTCCAGCAGCCGTTATAGAAATCCGGTCCGGTCTCAACAGCTCAAACCAGATCGTCTTCTGGGATTATCACAATTACTTTGCCGGGAGCAGAAGTTCCGAACCTTTCTACAACATCCCTCACCACCGAGTTCTTTCCTACGGAGGATGGGGAGGAAGGGGTGGTGGCAGTGCTCATCCCTTCGGTGTTGGGGCATGGCGTGGCCCGGGCAGCAACACCAATGTGTTTGCCATCGAATCCCACGTTGACGTCATGGCTGAGGCAGCGGGAATGGACCCTCTTGAGTTCCGGCTGCATAATTTAACAGATGAAAGGATGAAGAGAGTTCTGCGAGCCGCCGCAGAGAAGTTCGGACGGTCCTTCTTGAAGGCCCCCAGCGGGAAGGGATATGGAATCGCCTGCACGGATTATCTGGGTACATACTTGGCTACGATGGCTGAGGTTAATGTGGACAAGAGGACGGGGGAGATTCGGGTGGAACGTGTCGTCTGCGCTCAGGATACGGGCGAAGTCATCAATCCGGAAGGAGTCAGAATGCAGATCGAAGGCTGCATCAACATGGGACTCGGGTACTGTCTGACAGAAGAGATTCGTTTTAGAGACGGCAGAATTCTGGATGAGAATTTCGACACGTATGAGATTCCCCGTTTTTCCTGGCTGCCGAAAATAGAAACCGTGCTCGTTGCTAATCCGGAGATGCCTCCTCAAGGATGTGGAGAGCCGGCCATTACCTCCATGGGGGGCGTGATCGCCAATGCGGTTTATGATGCCATAGGCGCACGGTTGTTTGTGCTCCCGATGACGCCGGCCCGGATCAAAGAGGCCTTGTCTTAAGGGCGGGATGCCTCCAGCGCTACAAACCGAAGCATTCCTCTATCAGTCCTCCCTTAGTTTTCAACTTTTTTATTTCAACTCCCTCAGGTTTTTGATCTTGTTAAAGAGGGGGGGCAAGTCCGTTATGATTACCTCCTTATCTCTATTCTTTATCGTCCATGGCATTTTTTGTATTTCTCTCCGCTGCCACAAGGGCACGGATCGTTGCGTCCGACTTTATACTCTCTGGGAATAGACCGTCCTTCCTCTTGGGCCAGGATTTTCATGATTCTGTCTGCATACTGGCCCCGCCGCAAAAGATCCGCCATGATCTTCATGGGCCGGTCAACATGTTCAAAAAAAGCTTTGAGTCCTGCACACAGCCAGTTCAATCCCGGCTCTCCGTCCGGAGTGGTGAGCACCCGGTTCTTCGGGCATTCCCCGTGACAGGTAAAAAGAAATGTGCACTCCCGGCAGTATTTGGGAAGAGTATCTGACTTGGCGCGGCCAAAGGATCGCTGGGCATCGGAAGCGACAAGCTCCGGCAGAGGAGTCTGGCTGATATTTCCCAGAAGGTAGCGCGGCTCGACAAAATGGTCGCAGGAATAAAGATCGCCATTGTGCTCGAGGGCCACACCCTCTCCGCAGGTCGGGGTCAGGGTGCACAGGGTCGAATAGCCGCTGACATAAGAGGCAAGAACACTGTCGAAAAACTGCACGAAAATGATACCGACATCCCGGCGCACCCATTCGTCGAAAATTTCGATTAGAAACCGGCCATACTGATCGGGATCGACTGTCCGGTCAGTGACCTGGGTGCCTTCCTGATTGCCGGTTGTGTTGTCCCGCTCGACAATAGGGATGAACTGGATGTAACGCGCCTCCAGTTCGTCGCGGAAAAAGCGGTACACTTCAAGGGAATGCTGGCTGTTTGCCGCGTTGACCGTGCACAAGATGTTGAATTCCACATTGTGCTTCTGCATCATCCGCGCCGCCCTGACCACCTTATCGAACACGGATTTTCCGCCCTTGTCATGGCGGTAGGCATCGTGTAGATGGCGCGGTCCATCAAGGCTGAGCCCGATGAGAAAATTGTTTTCATAGAAGAACTTGCACCACTCCTCATCGATTAGAATGCCGTTCGTTTGAAAGGTGTTTTCGATATGCATCCCGGGCTTGATATATTTTTTCTCCACTTTCACGGCACGCCTGTAAAAATCGAGGCCCATGAGCGTCGGCTCGCCGCCCTGCCAGGCGATCGTCACTTCCGGCACCCGGTGCCCCTCTATGGTCTGGCGGATATAGGTTTCCATTATCTCGTCGGACATACGGAAGTTGCTGCCCGGATACAGGCGGTCTTTTTTGAGAAAAAAGCAGTAGTCGCACTCCAAGTTGCACTGAGCGCCGGTGGGTTTGGCCATCACATGAAATGCCTGCTGCGGAAAATCTCGGAGCATTACTCTATCAGCCTTCTCTTAGTTTTTCCTTTTTTTATCAGCTACCGCAAGTTTTTGATTTCGTTAAAGATGGATTCGACTAACCGGGCATGATTCTCTTCGAATTCTTTTTTCACCTCTTCCAGGCTCTTTCCCTGTTCCACTAGAGACTTGATTGTTGACTGGATTTTTTTCATCTCTTCTACGTGGTGTTTGACAGCGCTCCGGTCAATGGGATCGCTGTGCCCGCTGCAGAATCTCTCCGCATCAAGAGCGTCGAGCATCTTAGTGAGCGTTTTCACATGTTCGAAGGAATTCCCGCCCTTGTAGGAGTGAATGAGCTGGGGTCTGCCCATGAATATCTGGTCTCCCAGGAATGCTGTTTTCTCTTCCGGGAAATAGACAACTGTGTCTCCCTTGGTGTGGCCGATGCCAAAATACCACAGCTCGACTTTCTTCGAACCCAGATAGATATCCATCTTATGGCTATAGGTCATTGAAGGAATGAAAGCCGCTAATTCAGGGTTGTTCCATTCTGATGGCTTCCCGTCTCGCCCAGGATGAAAGAATTCCTCACGGCATTTTTCATGAGCGACAATCGGAACAAATTCTGGAAAAAATCTATTCCCATAAACATGGTCTCCGTCACTGTGGGTGTTGACCAGGTATCTGATCGGTTTGTCTGTGACTTTTTTGATTTCTGCCAGCGTCAGTTTTACCGATTCTTCATCCATCTTGGCGTCGATAACCAGGACTCCGTCGTCGCCGATGTACATGCCTCCGTTCGCGCCGCGGCCTCCGAGTATTTGGAATAACCTGTCCGAGAGCTTATCCAGTTTGACTGGCGGAGTTTTTCTCTGTTGGGCGAAGAAAGATACGGAGACGATTAAACAAGAAAAAAACAGGATGAGGATGAGTTTGCCTTTCTGTCTCATAGTAAAACCTCCTAAATCTTTACTTTTCTGTCAGGAAAAACAAAAAAGATTTTATACGATTTTCAGACATCTCCCCGGTTCCAAAAGTCTCGAAAAAGGGATATTCTGGAAATAGCTTCTCTTGGGAGATGAAGGTGTTTGGGGTGGTTGAAACATTCCGCGCATGCCCATGCGGCCGCGCTCAGGGTCTCCAGCAGGCTCGATTCCCCAGAGTTCGAACATAGATGCCGCATAATGAGCGGCGATGTCGTATCCTTCACTGGCTGTATCTCTTCCTTCCAGAAGGTCTGAAGAGATGAATTTCAGGTAGGTGACAGCATCTCGGCCTGTGATGGACTCGAAGCCCACTTTCACTTTTTCTTGGACCGGCTTTGTTTCTGTGACGAGCGAAAAGTTCTTCATCGGGTCGGGCTTTTCTTCAGCCTTTTGTTGTTGTCCGACCAGTGAAGAGAACGCCAGAAAGCAGAAAATAATGATAAAAAGCAAAGGTTTCCTCATCCTTTACCTGCTTTTAAAAGATTTGAAGACTCTTTGGATTTTTAGATTGCATAGATTTTGTTTAGGATTCAATATACTCCATCTAACCGCAATAGACAATACTGAATATATCTATTCAAATCAGATAAATAGGTCAAAAAATGAAAGTCTCGCTGTCAATGGTATTCGACAAGAGTGGCACATAATTTGTCTATTAAGTGCAGGGCAAAAAAGATATTATCGATACTAAGCACTTTTGATAAAAATTTTGGAAAAATTTGAGAAAATATATTAGATTATTCCTGATAAGGTATTATTTTTAACTCTATTAATATCTCGCTGGATCGATAACGAACAATTATTGAATTAAGACCTATTATCAATCATGCAGGAGAAGAAAATGCTTCGTAAAACCATGATTATCCTTTTTTCTTTGTGTGTCCTGATTCCCCTAATATTTGCTCAGGATAAAAAGGATGTGTACCCGGGTGCCGACGAGAAATCACCGTCTCGGTCGCAGTATTTTTCCTGGATCAACAACACCAATGAAGGAGCCACTGAAACCCAGACTCTGCTCAACCTGGATTTTTTCCGCTGGCTCCACGATGAATACGGAATGACCCTTGATATCTACGCTTTTGATGCGGGGGCCATTGACGGAAAGCGCTTCTACGGCCGCATGGATTCGGTCCGCTTCCGGGAGCAGTTCCCCAACGGATTCAGCCCCATCTACAAGAATGCAAAGACAATGGGAACCCGGCTCGGCATCTGGGGCGGCCCGGATGGTTTCGGGAATACCTCTGAAGAGGAACAGGCCCGGATCGAACAGATGGTCAGCCTCTGCCGGGATTCCGAATTCGCTCTGTTCAAATTCGACTCTGTCTGCGGTCCCCTCCGTCCGGAAAAAGAGGATGCTTTTATCCGTATGATGACTGAGTGTCGGCAGCACAGTCCGGACCTGATCCTCCTCATCCATCGTTTGGGCTTCAAGCGGGCTCAAGCCTATGCCACGACGTTTCTTTGGGAGGGGAAGGAGACCTACATCGATGTCTGGTCTACTAACACGATCACAGCACCCCACCACAGAGCGGATGCAATCTCGCGCGGTCTGGTGCCAGAACTCAGGCGGCTCACTGAGGACCACGGAGTATGCGTGTCCTCCTGCCTGGATTATTGGGAAGATGATCTCATCCTCCAGGCCTTCAGCCGCTGTCTTATCCTGGCTCCCCAGCTCTACGGTAGCCCATGGCTTCTGCGAGACAACGAGTTTCCCAGATTGGCCCGGATCTTCAACCTGCACCGGAAATATCGAGACATCCTTGTCAACGGCAGGGTTCTTCCAGGGGAGCGCTTTGGCCCTTATGCTGTCTCCCGTGGAGATGGAAGCGTTCGGCTGATTACGTTGAGAAACCTGACCTGGGAATCCGTGACTTATTCCATACCGCTGGATGAAGCAGTCGGACTTACGGATAAAGCACAAGTGCACTGCCGCCAGTTCCATCCCACAGAGCGTATTCTTGGGACTTTTTCTCACGGATCTTCGGTGAATGTTGAGGTCTCCCCTTTTCGCTCCTGTCTGCTGCTTGTTACAACCCAGGGCTGCGAAGAGCCGGGAGTGAAGGGCTGCGGTTATGAAGTGGTGAGAAATGTCATAGGAAAACCTGTCTTGATCCATTTGAAAGGAATGCCGGGATCTGAGGCTCAAATCTCGATTCACCCGGGAAGCGGAGAGTTCAAGAATGCCACACTGGATGGACAAAAAGCCGATCGCCTTCTCAAAGGAAAGGCTCTTAACATCCGATTCCCCGGCCAAAGCCTGCGGCAGCGCTTTCACCGAAAGCTGACCGAATTTGAGCCCTGCACAATTCCATCGGATGCCCAAGCTCTGTACGAAGCCACTGTTTTTGCCGCTGACAACAACGCTCTTGAAGTGCGGTCGCTCCAGCGTTCCGGTCCGACGCGTATCCCCCAGGTGAAAAAGGCCCGGGATGCATTTTTCAACCAGGCCGTGTTCGTTGAACGGGGGATCTGGGACTGGAACCTCTTTGACGGAGATCCAGCCACGGGATTCTGGCCTTCGCGCAAGTACCGCATCGACCAGCAGGTTAAAGGAGGATGTCTCCGTCTCGACCTTGGAGAAGTTACCGATATTGACTGGATCATCCTCCGCGTGCCTGATGAGTACTCTCTGCAGCCTTTGCTCAATGATGAAGGGAATACTGTTGAGGTTTCTTCTGACCTGCATTCATGGGATCGTCTGACTTATCTTGCCGGGAAAAAGATGGTCATCGAACTTCCCCAGCCTGTCCGCTACCTGAGGTTTCGCTCCTTCCCAGACAGAATAGCAGAGGTCGAAGGATACAAGGATGGGCGATCGCTGCCGAGAGATACGTGGCGAGCCTCCAACCTCTTTGCCCATCCGGGACGCATGAAGCCAGTTAAAGCGTGGGAAGCTCAGTTTGTTCTGGATGAATGGGTGAAGGGCGGTTATCTCTGCATTGCAGTGGAAGGGGAGCATGGTGTTGAAGGTGTTTATGCGGCTCTGAAAGTGGACGGTCGACTTATCGGGTGTCCGGACCGCTCACCCTCGTTCCCATCCAATACATGGGAGTATGTCAACGCCCGACGGGACAAAAATTACACCTATTACGTGCCCATCACAAAGGACATGATAGGGAAACGGATAAAGGCTTATGTGCTGGCTTATTATGAAGAGAAGACCGACTTGCAGCCCGTTGTGTGGATGACCGCTTATCCGCCTCCCTATGAGAACAAAGTATTGGAGCTGGTCAGAAAATAGAAACTATTTTTTTCTCTTCCAGTAATAATACACAGGAATCCCCAGTGCTGTGAGAATGATGCCGGCCAGCGCTTCAGCCGGTTTTTCCAGGAGTGTATTGAGAAGGATCCCTAAAGAGGCCAGGATGAACAAAGCGGGAACAACAGGATAGCCCCAGGTCTTGTACGGACGGGGAAGGTCGGGCAGTTTTTTCCTCAGAGTAAAGACAGAGGCGGTCGCTGCGATCCAGAAAACTATAGCCATGAACATGGCGAATGTGAAAATCTGTTCGAAAGTCCCGGCCAATGTGAGGAGAGAAGCCCAGAGCGCCTGGATCAGGATTGCAAACCCGGGAGTTCGAAAGCGAGGATGAACCTGCGATACACGTTGGAAGAAAAGTTTATCTTTGGCCATAGCGTAATACACTCGCGGGCCGGTTAATATCGAGCCGTTCAAAGCTCCAAAAGTCGAGATGATGACCGCTGCAGAGATGAGCGCCCCGGTGGAAGAACCAAAAAGGGCGGATGTGGCCTTTTCAGCGATTCGGACAAATCCCTTCACCTCGGGGATGGGCAGAGCGTAGAGATAGATATAGTTTGTCAGGACATAGAGCACTGTGATGCCCAGTGTCCCTATGATCAGGGCTAAAGGAAGATTACGGCTGGGTTTTTTAATCTCTCCAGCCACAAAATTTACGTTGTTCCAGCCGTCAAAGGCCCAAGTGACAGCCACAAGAGCTACCCCGAAACCGATGATTATCTGACTGAAACTCATGCTGGCCGGTTTCAAAGAGAGGCTGACAGCCGTTCCTTCCCCGATAATGAATCCCAGGCCAATGATGGTAACGATTATCCCGATTTTGAGGACTGTGAAGATATTCTGGATGAATTTCCCGAGTCCTACGCCGACAAAGTTGAAAACAGATAGAAGGATGATGACCAAAACTCCGACGAGCTGGCCCGCGGAAAGCGAATAAGTGAGGGAACGACCAAAAAAGTGGAATGTCTGCGAGAACAGTGTGCTTTCTGTCGAAAAGGAGGGGAAGAAATAACCGAAATATTCGGCAAAAGCCAGTGCCAGGCCGGCGATGCCTCCGGTCATGTAGACAAGAAAAAGAATCCATCCGAAAAGAAAAGCGGCCATATTCCCGTAGGCCTCCCTTAGATAGACATACTGGCCTCCGGCTTCCGGAAGAGCCGCGCCAAGCTCAGCGTACGTGAGTGCCCCGGCAAGGGTCAGTAATCCTCCCACGACCCAAGCCAGGAGTAAAAGACCGGCGGAGGGAATATACTTGGCCATTATCCCGGTGGAGAGAAAAATGCCTGACCCGATCACAATGCCGACCATGACCATGGTCGAGTCGAAGAGACCGAGCTGACGGATGAGTTGCCCCGTAAGTTTTTGATTTATTTCTTGCATGTGTTGACTAAATAATACATTTTTTCATAATGGAATCCAATTCTATTTGAAAAAAGTGAAAAAAGGGGACAGGCCCCTTTTTTCAGGAACTGTCCCTTTCAGTCCTTTTGTTGAGGGAGATAGGGACTGTCCCTCTCCTTTTAAAAAAGGGGCCTGTCCCCTTTTTTCATTTTTTCACTTTTTTTAAGGATGTGTTTCAAATTGAAGGGATATTTGCCATAATGAATAATCATGAAGACTTATTGTCAAAGAAAAAGTGATAAATCAAATAGGGGACAGGGTGTCGATTTGTGCCGGTTTATCCCTTGAAACAAGGAGAATGTCTATGCCAAAAAAGGCCACGTTTGCATTTGTTATAGCAGTGATTGGATTGGCCGTTGCGGCCTGGTTTATTCTGGTTGGGCCGACGGCTAACGAGATGAACTCAAACACGATCCCTGAAGCCTCTGCCAAGGTTCAGGGGAAAATGGAAATCACCATTCGTAATGTCACCCATGAGACTGTTCACTACTGGATCAAGCCGTCCGATTCTGACTCCGAGCCAATGGAGATGGCCATCCATGTAGGAAGTATTGACCGATTTCCGGGTGATGGCGATTTAGACATCAGCTTTCAACAGGGTGAGGAGACTATCTCTTACCGGCTTGATGCCGGAATGCCGTATTCCTTCCGCTACGACGAGAATGAGGAACTGGAGCTTTACGAAGGTTCTCACGGAAGAACCGATGCTCCGGATCTGGCTCCGTTCGTGCCCACGCCGGTGGCAGTAGTAGAGAAGATGTTAGAAATGGCAGAAGTGGATGAGAATGATATCCTCTACGACCTCGGCTGTGGTGACGGAAGGATCGTAATTTTAGCAGCAACAAAATACGGTGCCCGCGGAATCGGCATCGACATTGACCCTCAGAGGATCAAGGAGGCCAATGATGCGGCCAAGAAGGCAGGAGTGGAGAAGATGGTCGAATTCCGGCTGGCAGATGTTACGAAAGTGGACTTCTCAACAGCAACAGTCGTAACACTATACTTGCTGGAAGAGTCCAATGAACTGCTGCGGCCTATATTCGATAAACTCCTGAAGCCTGGCACTACGGTCGTATCTCATAATTACCCCATTCCTGGGTGGGAAAGGAAAGAGATCTCATTCAATTCGCTCAGGGCAGAGGATGGCGAAGAACATGATGTATACCTCTATCGCAGATAGAGAAGAGACAAGATTTCTCCTCTGATTCAAAAATTATCCCAGACAGCGCGATGTGGCTCACATCGAAAGCGGATATAACACCCAAACGATCCACCTCTTCCTGATTCATTAATTCAGGTAAATAAGAATGCATAATCTCTTTTCGCCTTTGACTTCATTTTTTTTCTATGCTATAAGATGTCAGTAGGGATGCGAAATAATTGATTTAAGTTTATTGAGTAGCAGGGATAATCAAACAGGGAGGGTAAACACAGATTTTACTCCTCCCGTTGGGAAGATTATCCCAGGTAAATGAAAGTGTCCTGATGGATTGAATAACAGGGAGCAGAGAGCATGACTGAGCATCGGCGGGCGAAACGGGTCAAAGAAGAAGCGCAAGTGACAATCAAACTGGTTCCCTCTGAAACCTTTACGCCTGACAAAAAAATCAGCTATCATCTGACAAAAGATATCTCTTCAACAGGCCTCAGGATCCTGGCGAACACGTTTTTGCCGATCAATTCAACCTTGAAGATAGATCTGACATTGAGCAAACCGCATAGATTGATAAGCGCCTTCGGAAAAGTCCGTTGGATCAAAAGCCGGTATGCAGACGAATTATTCGAACTGGGGATAGAGTTTGTCGATACACCTAAGGATCATATTCTTGCTCTCAAAGAGCACATCGAGAAAACAGAAAGCCCTGACGTTGAATAGGTCACGATAAAAACTCACTGAGTTTGAGCTTTCAGACATCCCTTTCGAGGACTTCCCTTTTCAAACCATTAAATACTAAAAGATTTGTGAATTGAGGTTTACTCCTTCATGTTTAATGTCTCAACGTTGACTCAGGATTTTCCTTTGGTGTAAGTTATGGTCATCAGGAGAGAGCTGTTCTTGGAAGAGAAAAAAATTTTTTGACCGGTTTTGAATGACAAGATTATGAAGAAAAAGAGAGAAATTATTCAGCCTATTGCGGGGGTGAGTTATCCAGGATTTGATGATTTATCTCAATATGGTGCTGTCAGAATCAACAATAAACGTCCTCTGTCTAAAGAGATCCTCAAGCCCGATGCGGACATAATGATTCATCTGACTATAACGGGGCGCTGTTATGCCCGGTGTAAAGGGTGTGTCAACAGTGCGATCACAATGGGTTGCGATGATCCTCGGAATACTGTCATCACATCCCAAGATGTTGAGCCAGAGCGTGATGCATTCATTATCAAGGAGCTGGCTAACCGCCATTCAGGTCAAACGATCAATGTCTGTTTTTATGGAGGAGAACCCTTCCTGGCTTCCGATAAGATGGAAAAAACTTGGAGAATTCTCAAAGATTCCAATGAGCCAGATAGATTCAGATTTATGGTTTACACGAATGGAGAACTCTTGATTGATACTTTGGCCATTTATCCGGAGTTCATGAAAGATATCTGGTTGTACTCTGTTTCGATCGACGGTGATGAAGAGCAGCATAATCGAGTCCGTCAGGGAACACAGCTAAGAAAAATAAGGGCTAATCTCAGGGAATTCGTTTCATTCTATAAAGGAAACATATTGCATTGGTCCACTCTTCGAGAAGAGCAGTCTTTGCTCAACTGCTTTGAGGAATTCATGAGATTGTTCGATGAAGGGTTGGTGAATCATTTTTTCTGGCACTGGGCTGAAGAGCGGGAACCTTTCCAGGATTTTCCCTATTTCGTGAGGCAGTATGGCCAGGATCTCGAAAGTGTCATGGACATCTATGTCCGGAAAATCTCAAGAGGAGAGCTTCTCCCCATCGCTCACATTAACGAGCTCATTCTGTTTTTGTTGACATCCAGCGAACGGGGTCATACCGCTTGTGGAGTGGAGCTGGCGAAAAACTATGATGTCGTATCAGGAAAGGTCTATTCCTGTGCTGACCTCCCGTCTTCGCATGCGATCGGGGGATTGGATGAACATAGGAATCTCCATGTTGATGAGTATGATTTGAATTCACTGGTCGAATACAAAGAATGGTTGGGCTGCCATGCGTGCGGAGTTCATTTCTACTGCGGAGGCCGGTGTCCGGTCCAGGTTCTTGCCGGATCAAAAAAAAGGACCTACGAGTACTGTCAACTCATGAGGTTACATGTGGGAATAGTGCAGGAAAGAATTTCCGATATATTCGAAGGTATCAAAAAAAACGGGATGACTCTCCAGGAGATTTTCGACCGCTCTGCCTTCTTGGCCAAATACACAGACGTCGTCCCCTAAAAAAGGGGACAGGCCCCTTTTTTGGTAACACTTTTATTAATGATTCTGAAGATAAAAGTGTCATTGTGGGCATGCGTATCAATCTCACCTTCATGTCATTGCGAGGGATGAAATGACGTGGAAATCTCACTCACCTGTCATTGCGAGGAACGAAGTGACGTGGCAATCTCACTCGCCTGTCATTGCGAGGAACGAAGTGACGTGGCAATCTCATAAAAAGAGATTGTATTTTTCTTATGATTTTTAAGAGAAAATAAACCTTTTTTCTGTGTATTGCATCTTTGTAATTAGACCAATATTAGGTATATTTTATCGAAGAGCGTAATAATAGCCTAAAACATAATGATCAAATTGCAAAATCCGGAGAATTGAAAAATGAAAAGAATTTTTATTATCATGGCTATTTTTTTGTGTGCTTTATTCCTTCATGCAGAAAAGGCCCACACGTTTTTTGATTTGCTCAACCCGAGATACCTCATTGTGGATGACAATCAGATTATCGTTTCAGATTATCCACATGTTTATTTGTATTCATTGGATGATCACGGTCTGATAAAAAAGATTGGGAGAGAAGGTCAGGGACCCGGAGAATTCCATGTCATACAGGCCAACATGAATCTCAAGGAGCGCGGGCTTGTTCTTTCAGTGAATCCGGATCACATAGCAGCCAACAGCACGAGCCGCCTCTCCTATTTTACGAGGAAAGGTGATTATACTCGTGAAATAAAGTTACCTTACGGGATCAATGCCAAATTCCTTTCTCTTGGTGATCAACTGTTGGGTTTTCTTCCTCTTCAGGGAGGGAAATTATCCGTGACTCTTTTTGACTCGGATTTAAATAAGCCGAAAGAAATTTTGAACTGTGATTACTGGTTTAATCTACAGAGACGGGAACAAGCCAATTTTTTTGACAGGGCATCTGATACATTGTTCGTATCAGTCTATAAGAATAGAATATATCTCGCGAGAGGCGATGCTCCTTCATTCGCCATACATGTCTTTGATTTTGAAGGAAATAAACTCTTTACAATAGAGCACGATTCTGAGACATTCAAAATCCCCTCGAGTTTCATTGATGAAATTCATGAGCATTTTAAGATCAAGTTTCAGCGAGGTGCGAGTTATTTTATTAAAAACCTCAACCTTCCGAAATATTTCCCCGCCATTCGGAATTTCAGTGTTCAAGACGATAAAATTTACGTTATGACTTTTAAAAATGTTTCCCAAGAGAATGAAGTGCTTATATTTGATATAAAAGGAAGTCTTTTAAAAAAGGCTTCCCTTCCTGTTAGAGCGATGAATCCGGAATACCTTTGTCCCTTTTCTTTTTATGAAGATAAGTTTTATCAACTCATTTTTATTGAGAAAACGGAAAATTGGGAACTGCATATAACTGATATCAATTAGACCTGCCCGAAAAGAGGGGATAGGATACTTTTTAAAAGAGTATGGGGTCAGGCCTTGCCAGGATTGATGCGATAAAACTAGAATCAAGCTCAGGATATCACATTCAGATATGTCGTGACCCCGAAGGGATAGTCCCCAAAAAAAGTAGCCTTTCCCTTTTTTCTATTTACAAAAGTCGGTAAAATTTAATAAGATAACCAGGGAGATGAGAGGAACCTTAAATAGGTTTTGCCTGAATTCAGGAGGAGTTTGAAGCCTAGGTTCTGAGCAGGAAAATAACTCTCAGTAAGGAGATTCGCATGAAAATCGCATTGATTCAGCAGCGTGCCACACCAAATTATGAGGAGAACCTTAAGCGTGGAATCGACTTTTTTCATAAAGCTGCAAAAGCTGGAGCAGGATTAATTGCTTATGCAGAGCTCGCTTTCTCTCCTTTTCTGCCACAGATTCCTGCCTCACCAGACGCTTTGGACAGAGCTGAGCCAATCCCCGGTCCGTCAACCGAACAGTTTTCCAAACTGGCAAAACAATACGGTGTGGTTACGGTGCTGAATGTGTTTGAGAGAGATGGAGAGAAAACATATGATGCATCTCCTGTCATCGATGCAGATGGGACACTTCTTGGTGTCACGCGGATGGTCCATATTATGGAAGGGCCGGGATTCCATGAGAGAGGATATTATGTTCCTGGCGAAAATGAAAATTTTGTTTATGAGACAAAAGCCGGACGCGTGGGGATTGCCATCTGCTATGACCGTCATTTTCCAGAATACATGAGAACCCTCGGTCTTCAAGGAGCCGAGATAGTTATTGTCCCCCAAGCCGGCGCAATGGGGGAGTGGACTGAGGGAATATTCGAAGCTGAGCTTCAGGTTGCGGCTTTTCAGAACGGATATTATGCCGCACTCGTCAACCGTGTTGGAAAAGAGGAAGTCGTCCATTTTTCAGGCGAATCTTTTGTTGTCGATCCAAACGGCCGGATTATCGCACAAGCGCCTCAGGGAGAGGACTTTATCCTGTTCGCGGACTGCGATTTCAGCGAGATTCCTCAAACTCCAGCCAAGAAACACTTTCTCCAGGACAGGCGGCCTGATTTCTACCGTGTATTCGGCTTGCTTGACTGATTGTTTGGAAAAGAGTAGTATGCGTTGCTCTAGAATGGAGTCAGGGCTCGAAAGTTTTCCGGGGTCAGACCTTGCCAAAACTAATACCCGAAAACTAGAATCAAGCCTTGAGTATCAAATTTCAGATAAGGTCTGATCCCAATGTCCCAACTTTCGAGGCCTGACCCCGAAAAACTTTCGAGCCGTGATTCCTTGATTGAAAGGTAAAAATGAAAAACTGGTATGTCATTAACACCAAGCCCAAAAAAGAATTTCAAGTGGAGAGATTATTCACAGAAGGGGGAATCGAGATTTACAATCCCAAATACCTGCATGAGGAACGGATCAAGCCCTTTTTCCCTGGCTATGAGTTTATCTCTTTTGATTTTCCTGATCAATACCGGCTGGTGAAATACACGCGGGGAGTCAAAAGAGTAGTTGGAGTCAGAGAAATTCCTGTGCCCATTCCTAATGAAGTCATCCACGAGATCAAATCGCGAGAAGTGAACGGTCTCATCGAGATCGATAAGTATGGAGAAAAACCTGAAGTCGGAGATGAGATTGAAGTCGTGGAAGGCCCCTTGAAAGGATTGAGAGGAGTCTTCAAAAAAGAGCTGACAGCTAAAGAGAGAGTGCTGATCCTTCTCAATTATGTGACCTATCAGGCCCAGTTAATCATTGAAAAAGAAAAATTGAAAAAGGTTGTAAAATAAATTGAATAAATTGGTGTCAGGGCTCGAAAAATTTTCGAGGCCTGACCCTTGATTTATTGACAATTTTTCGCCTTTCCAATACAGTGCTAGATTAATAAAAACAAGGAAGAGTAGATGAATATCCCCTTTTTAGATTTAAAAGCGCAGTACAAGAGTATTCAAGAGGAGATCGATCAGAAAATCCTGGAAGTGGTTTCCTCTCAGAAATTTGTTTTAGGCTCAGAGGTCGAAGCGCTGGAGCAAGAAATTGCCGCCTACTGCCGAACTGAGTACGCAGTCGGCGTATCTTCCGGCTCGGATGCGTTGATCATTTCATTGATGGCGTTTGACTTGAAAGAGAATGACGCGGTCATCACGACACCCTTTACTTTTTTCGCGACGGCAGGCGCGGTTGCCAGAATCAAGGCGAAACCGATTTTCTGCGATATCGAAGAGAAAAGCTACAACCTGGACACAGAAAAATTAGAGGAGCATCTAGATAGTCTAGCCAAAAATCAGGATGTCTTATCCATTAAAGCCATAATACCTGTGCATCTCTACGGTCAGTGTGTTGATATGGCTCCGCTCCTCGCCCTGGCCAGAAAGTATGAACTATTCGTGATCGAAGATGCCGCCCAGGCGATCGGATCGGAATATCCGGCTCCTGATGGAATAAAGAAAGCCTGCTCTTTAGGCGATGTGGGGATATTGTCTTTTTTTCCCTCGAAAAATCTTGGAGGATTTGGAGACGGCGGTATGGTCCTGACTGATGATGACAAACTGGCTCAAAAGCTCAAACTGTTGAGGGTTCATGG
>Ga0209636_10003423_pt1 | contig 16193 bp, 13 predicted proteins | sample DeeMarSWOR152_54_FD_187464 | JGI IMG/M metagenome (GOLD analysis project Ga0209636, IMG submission 187464) | Marine sediment microbial communities from White Oak River estuary, North Carolina - WOR-1-52-54 (SPAdes) (version 2) | ecosystem: Environmental > Aquatic > Marine > Intertidal zone >...
CCTTATCTACTTTTGGATGGCTCAGTTAAAATTGCTGGCGGCGGCGCATCGTCGACATCGGTTAAGATTGCGCCTGGGCCTGGTGGTATCTCAACGATGCTGTTTAACTTAAACTGGACGAGCACCGGTTCAAAACCATTTGGCACACAGAAAACAAAATCGATATATCTGGCATTCCCCTCGAAATCTTGGGTCCCAATCTTTATCTCGGGGCTCATTTGTATCTTGTCTTTTGCTGCCAAGTATCCGATGGGGTAAATATTTATTGCTTTTCCGGCGAGCCGGTCTTTGCCATAACCTTTTCGTTTACAGATTAATCTTAGCTGAGAAGGTGTAAATGCGCCGCCATTTACTTTTGCGGCTCCTCTTATCGCCGTTTTCTTTATTCCCACTCGCACTATCATAGGGTCATAACCGTTATTCGGCGAGACCGGGACAGGAACAGACTTACCGGCCTGATCATACACAAGTTTGCCTCCACGCGTCTTCAGCTCCGAGACGAAGCGAGCTACCTGCTCTCCTACCGTTTTGGAAGCGGGCCAGACGGCGGGCTTAGGCACTACTATGGCTGGAGAGACGCTGCTGATGATTGATGTATCACCGGTATTAATGAGCCGGTTGATGAAAAGCTGGTCAAGATAGTCGGGATGAATAGTGGCAAAGCTTCTTTTACCGCTGAGGCTGCCGTTACTTATGATACTGAACAAGCCTGTTGCAAGGCCATCAGTGTTCAGCAGGACTCTGCTGGGATTTTCGGGTTCCAACCTCAGAGGATCAAAACGCTGGTAGGGCCACTTGACCGATAAAGGCGCCATCTCAAAGGCTGTGAGCAAAAGGCCTGATATGATAAGGCCCAAGAGAATTCCACATACAACGCGTCCGATACGCTCAGGCAGAAACCCTAAATCAATCGGCTTACGGACTAATAGGGCAATGGCCGTTTGCAAAATGGCAAAAGTCACAACAAGAAGCAACAAAAAACAGAGCGTCTGTGCCCAGGGTACAAGAGAGAGGAAGCGGCTATCGTCGCCGCGGCTGATAAAGACATTTGCCAAGACCTCGAAGTAACTGAACGCCACTATACTCGCACAGATAGCGGCTATTATTGCGGCAAATGCTTTGATAAATGTGCCCCATTTATACTGAATAGCAGCACAAGCCAGTATTATTACTACCACAATTAAGCTGGCCATTATAATGTCTCCATTTCTTTAGGGCTTCGTGGTTCGTGCCGTCCAGATCCGGCCCTGACGTGATTCTATTTGCAATTCACAATCCACTAATCACTATGCACGATTGACGGCTCTCTAACGGCTATTTTGGTACCGATTTTTTCGTTTTGGATGCCGACAGTACTCTAATCATTTCGTTTATCGCTGTTGTTCCGCTAATGACTTTTCGTAGTGCTTGTTCCTGTAGATAGAGCATTTTAGCTCGTCTAAATTGCGTGCCGATTTCCGGCAGGGACTTTGATTGTTTTATAACCTTTCTTAACTCACTATTTATTGTGATAATTTCGAAAACACCCGTTCTACCGACATAACCTGTCCCTTGGCAATTTTCACAGGTTAAAGCTTTGCCGTGTTTGTCATACTTCACTTTGCCGGCGCGGTAAAGTACTTTTGTTTTGTCAGCGGTGATATTGAACTTTCTGAAAAGTTCTTTATTCGGCGAATATGCCTGCTTACATTCGCTGCAAAGTTTTCTAAGCAAGCGTTGGCTGCTTATGCCCAGAAGGGTATCGGCGGCGAGATTTCTGTTACCGACAAGCCTCAGCCATTTGCTCAGCGCTTGTATTACACTATCTGCCTTGAGCGTAACATACATGATTTTCCCTTCTTTGACAGCGGCGCAAGCAACTTGGGCTGTTTCGGCATCTTCGCAGTCGGCAACACCAACGACGTCGGGCCCCATTCTTACTACAACCTGCAGCTTTTTGGCAAATGTGGTTGTGCCGGTGTCACTGAGGGTGAAGATGTTCTGAGTTATATTCGACAACTCCGTAGAAGGCTGCCTTTCAAGCGTGTTTATACTGTTCAGGAAGGCGTCATGATTTCGCAGAAGTGCGTAAAGTGTGGTTGTTACGCCGCTTTTTGGTGGGCCGGCTATGATAAACAGACCCTGTTTTACCTCGCGAAGTTTGTTTAGGTGTTCGTACTGCTCAGGCATAAGGCCGATCTCGGTTAACCTTGTTATGTGCTCTTTTGGTATTTGTTTGAGTCTGACCTGTTCTCCAGCGGTTGAGCCGGCAGTGGCTACTTCCCACTCGGTATGCTCCTCGCCCTGGCGGATTGTGAATTTTCCTTTTTGTGGTTTTCGTTTTTCCTTGATGTCCAGATCGGCAAGCTGCTTGGCAAAGCGAATGAAATATTGCATTTGGTCCCTGGCTATATTCGGCTGTGTTAACACTGCACCATCAACGGAGTAAGCTACCTTGTAGTCTTGTGGTGTTGGGGAAAACATAATGCTGCTTGCCCTTCGCCAGGTAGCGTCCATTAGAATTTCATAAGCTGTTTTATAGCCGAAAAAGTCCGGCGTTCTGGGTTCAGGTACAGGAACTTCGTTGTTGTTTGCCGTTATAAAAACGAAGCTTTTGAGGGCCTCAAGCTTCTTTTCTTCGCTCACAAATAAACTCTTGATATGTTCGGCGGTCAGAACACGATCAAAATCCAGAACTCTGGCATTGCGGTGCTTCACATAAGCAAGAGATATTGCTCCTACAGCTATCATATAGAGCAGCATCCCGACGATAAAGATGGGTACAACCAGCCAAATTATTACCGCTGCAGCTCCTGCCCCCAGAACGATACTCGTCCAGAATACCTCTTTTGTTTCTACTGCTTTGGCGTCCTCGTGCACCCAGGTCAGCAGCGGTAGCCATGCAAAAAACAGGATCAGAAAGGTGATAAGTTTGATTATAGATATGTAGCTACCGTATTCGATAGAGGCTGACAACAAATCCAGCATAAGATGCTCCGTTACAAAAAGGTCCCATTTTGCAATACCGCACCTGTTAGGCGTGGCCCTATCCTCAGTAGGTGCTGGGCAAAATGAAGACCAAAATTCACTCAAATCTCACAAGATGCCACTGGCAGTAGTCCTGATGCCCTTGAGTGCCATCTTTAGTTCTTCTGTGTTTGGTGCATATTTATATGCGTCCTTTGGGTCAATAGAGCCGTTTTTCACCAGTTCACAAAGGTTATCTGTAATGTCCTGCATCCCTTCCTCCTGGGAGCTTCGTATAACGCTGGGCAAATCGGCTTCGCGTCCTTCGGAAATCAGTTTTCTGGTAGCCGGGTTTGCAACAAGCACTTCCAAGGCAGGTATTCTGTCCACACTCTCCTTGAGGCAGGGCATTAATACCTGGCTGATGACTGCTTTAATTGCCAGACTTAAAGTCTGTCTTACAAGGTCGCGTTCGGCTTGTGGGAACAAGTCCAGAATTCGATGAACGGACTGGGACGCATTTGCTGCGTGCATCGTTCCGAAAACAAGGTGCCCTGTTTCGGTGGCTCTCATTCCGGCTGCGATGGTTTTGGCATCGCGCAGTTCACCAATGAAGACCACGTCAGGGTCTTGTCGCATCATATATGCTAAGGCTTCGTCAAAGTCTTTGACGTCAATGCCTATTTCCCTTTGTGACACGATCGCTTTGGCATCCTTAAATAGATATTCGATAGGGTCTTCGATTGTAATTATATGGCAGGAGCGAGTGTGGTTTATATGGTTAATCATTGATGCGATTGTTGTGGTTTTGCCGCACCCGGTAGGACCCACCACAAGGACCAGTCCCTGCCTTTGGTCAGCTATCTTTTCCAGTATCGGCGGCAAGTGCAGTTCCTCAAATGGTGGGATGACAGTGTTGACACGCCTTGCGGCAAGACTTATCATTCCTCGCTGGCGAAATATGTTCGTTCGGAAGCGATGTTCACCATCGACCTCGTGGGCAAAATCCAGAGTTCCGTGTTTGAGGAAAAACTCCTTCTGGGCTGGACTGAGCGTCTCGAAGACCAGGTCTTCTATCTTTTTCTCTGTCATTGCTTCTCCGGTAGTGTTCTTCAACTGCCCGTAGAGCCGCAATTTCGGCGGCTGTCCGACCTTTAGGTGTAAATCGCTTGCACGAGTTTTGATAGCAGCCCTGAGGAACTTATCCAACTCCGGCGCATGATCAAGGCTAGTGCGATCATCAATAGGTTGTTCCATAGACATAATTATCACTAACTCCAAAGTGTATAAACCGATTATTTTCCACCACTACCGGCTTAATTATCAGTTGCGGCTTATCAGTGCATTTCTCTGGCCATAAGGTTTGTCAAGACAAACGCTTATATAGTTATATTATAAAGTTTTACAGCGGATTGTCAAGCTTGATGATTTAACAATATTGATTTTCAGCCAAATCGTAAAAGAATTCATTACGGCTATAGCTTCTGTGCCTACGGAGTGCCTGACTAACCAGGAAAATTCGATATGGATATAATTTACTTGATAAACATAGCGTTTTTTCTTATAATGTATTTGTTGCGAGTACAGACAGGCGGTTTCGCTACAATACTAATAGAATAAAGGCACATCGCAACGGGGAGGCTGGGTGACGACGATTTCTTTATAAATCGCCCAAGTCTCCTTTTTTATGCCCTTGACAACTACCGAGGTGCTATCTCAAACTCAAAACACGAAATTTTGTTCCGGGTGCTTCGCTTTGCTTAAGGGCAGGGGCCGCGAGATCGAAGAGCCGCCAAAGCGGAAAATCTCCTATTTTGGCTAACGAGACCCTTCGACGTCTTTTATCCTGCGCCAGGTCGAAGATCCGCTTGCGTCGAGTCGAAGTCGCCAGATATGCCCCTGCTGGAAACTGATTTTGACTGGTCGAACGGGCTCGAAGCCTGTCTTGAGCTTGCCGAAAAGGTGGCAGTTTTGAGATAGTCTTTGGGCCTGAACCCACGTTTGATTGTCAAGAAAAGGGGTCGCTTGATTAATTCACGCTCTTCCGGCAAAAAGACAATTTCGTGTTTGTTGTTTTCGTTGAATACGGAAAAAAACAAATCGCCTACAGTAATTGAAGTATAATTGCCGATATATTAAAGGGTGGCTTTATGGAGTCGGAAATAAGAAAACGTTCAGGCCGAGAAAAGGATAAAGCATCTATAAAGCTTCTTGAGAAGCTGCGAGGGCAATTATATTCGTCCAATGCATCAAATAGACGACGGGCGGGTTTTAACTTATCCTGGATGCAGGAAGACGGCTTAGAGGTTTTAAGAGATGCTTTGTTTGGCGATTTTCCTACAACGACGAAAAATGCAGCTGCATACGGGCTCAGAAAGATGCATGGCAGGATGAAAAAGATGGCCTTGGACGTTTTCAAGCAGGGGCTGAAACATCGTGATAGTTCTACCAGGGAGGTATGCAGAAACGCTTTGTCACTATTGGGACAGAAGATACCAGCGAAATCTTTTTCGAAAGAACCAGCAGCAGGAAACTTGAGAATTAGGGAGATTCTGAAAAAAAGCAGGCCAAGGGAAAAGATTAGTATGCGGTAGACACACGAATAAAAGCTTGTCGAAAATGAGAAATCTTCCTAAAACTTACCCCCCCCAAATCTCACGATAGAATTACCAACCGAACCGTCCAGGACTGATTTTAGCCTTGAGGTAATCAAACATAGCTGCCTTTATAAAATCAACCTAAGAGAGAAAACTGAGAAAAGTAGCACAATCCCAAAAAGTGGTTCCTGGAGTTTATGTCTGAGGATTGACACAAAATTATAGGGCAGGCCTCCATGCCCACCCTAATAAAAAAATCTTCAGACTGAAGTGAAATATTCGAGTAAACGGGTAAACGTATCTGTGACCTATCCTACCTAATCAATGTATCTTCCGCAACATGTATTACGTGCGCCGTAATAAGAAAATCCATCCTCTCTAATCTATCCGCTATACATCAGCCGTTGTTGATTTCTCTTGGGTCTTTGCCTTCTTCGATGGCCTTTATTTTCCTTACCCTTCTTTCGTGTCTTCCGCCGCTGAATTCAGTATTAAGCCAGACTTCGACTATTTTCCGCAGTAACACTTCTCCGACTTGGTCGCCCGATATACAAAGGACATTTGCATCATTGTGGTCACGTGAAATCTGAGCACTTAGCTCGTCATGGCACAGCGCAGCTCTAATTCCATTTATTTTATTTGCAGCTATACTCATCCCGAGGCCGGTTGCACAGGCTAAAATGGCCATGTCGGCCTGTTTTTTCGATACTGCCATTGCTGTTGAATAAGCTGGGTCAGGGTAATCAACCGGATTGTTGTCATCGGTACCGAAATCAATGCACTCGTGGCCCAAGTCGGTGACTATGGCCTTAATTTGCTCTTTGGCTTCAAAACCGCGATGATCACTTCCAACTGCTATTTTCATATCACAAGCTCACCAATCCTTTTTTTCACAGCTTTTTCTATGAACTCCGCACAATTGTTGAAAAACTCCTGTGGATGACCTATCGGATCAGGTATTTCTTCATTTCCTGCTAACAAAAAACACTTGTTCACAGCCTCGGGGCTAAGAGCAATAATTCTGTCAAGGTGCATTCGCTGCATTGCGAATATAAAGTCACTTTCATCGATAAGCTCTTTGGATAACCCTTTGTTTCTATGAGCTTTTATGTCAATTCCCTTCGCTGCGCAAGCTACTATTGCTTCATCGCTTGCCGGGAAACCAGCCGTATTCATAACGCCGGCTGAACATACCTTATAACCCATTTTGTCGAGCTGGTCAACCTTGCATTGCAATTTTTCTGCCAAATATTTTCGAAATATTCCCTTGGCCATAGGGCTTCGGCAGGTATTGCCAGTACAAACGAATAAAAACTTGACCTGCGACAATGCTTCCAACTGTGCTTGGGAATATACGCCGGGCCTTAAAATCTGCAGGCCTCGTTTGCCTATTTTAGCGACTGTGCTGCTTTTTTTGTATCTACACGACCCGGCGTCCAGCAGCAAATCGATTTGACCTGATAGCTGAGCAAGAACCTCATCAGCATCAACCGCCGGTGATTGACCTGTTATGTTTGCACTTGGCGCAATTACTGGATTGCTCGTTTGCTGTAATAACATTGTGGCTATCGGATTATCCGGGCAGCGAATGCCTATAGAATTATCTTTATACAGGATTTCGAAAATATTTCTTTCGATGTCCTTTTGCTGTTTGTTGATGTCCTTCTCGTCTAATTCAAAGACTATAGTCAGAGGTCCAGGCCAGGCGTTTTTAATTAGCTTTTCAACTCTTGGGCTGATGGTGGATACGTATTTATTGACAATGCCTTTGTGTCCAATATGTAATGTGTAGTGTTTATCGGGGTCTCTGCCTTTGAGCTTGTCGAGCTTGGCTAACGAATCAAATTTGACCCGGCAGGCGATTCCATAGACGGTTTCGGTAGGAAATGCTACCAGTCCGCCGACATCAACCAGAGCTGCGGCTTCTGTGATTTTCGCCGAATCAATCTTTGCGGCATCGAGTCTTACAACTTTTGTCTCCATTGCCTCATAAGAATACCCTAAACGACTCACAGTAGCAAGATAACTTATCGGGTGTCTGGAAGTAATTATAAATGAAAGCGACAAGCCCGATAAAAAGAGCAAAAACACAACGATGCGCAAAGCTATAAAAAGTTTTTTTGGAAAACTCATTATTTAACCCAAATCTGCTAATCTACCCAATTTAACATTGCCGATAAAAGTTATCATTGATGGAACAATAATTTAAGGAGATTGTGATTATGCAGGCTTTAACTGAGCAACGTAAGGACAACCGGAGCAGTGTTTCTTGGCCTGTTAGTGTTTGGGTGCCGGAAGCTAATCGGTTTTTTAACGGCCGAAGCTGCAATATTAGTAAAACCGGCGTATTTATTAAACTTCCGGTAACGGCACCTGTTCGGGTGGGCCATACCGTGGAACTTAATTTTCCACGGACAGTTGCTTTGGCAGAGGAAAAAGGGCAATTCGCTCGTATCAAAAGCGGTAAAGTTGTTAGAGTCGACCGCGAAAATCTGCTCGAAAGTGCCCAGATTGGTGTTGGTATCGCCTTTCAGTAGCTGTTAAAGCGCTCTTTTCGGCGTTATTATGAGGGATAGGGGGAGAGGTTGTGGCTGTCGGATGAACGGGGCAATGAAAGCAGTGGCAAAGGAAGGGCCGATGACCGGTAATAGTCATCGGTCTTTTTTTTGTCCTCATAGGCACTTCAATGCTCGATACTTGATGTAGGCGGTCAGGGGTGAGGCGTGAGTGACCCATGAGCCGTGATTCGTGGGTAGGGGGTTAGGAGTTCCTTGGACATCCCAAGATTTTTGAGAGGTCTTCTTGACAGCGAGGCGTGAAGTGTATTATAATAATATTATTCCTCCCCGATTTCAAAGCATTGAGTATATGGGATTGTCTTTGTTTGAGTTTATATGCTTACTACAGCAGTGGTAGACCTGCATATCAAGTGCGCTATAAGTATCGGTTTTTTTGAGGAGCGGAGAAAAATGAAACGTAGAAGCATGGTTTTGACGATTGGTCTGGTCGTGTTACAATTCTGCTGCAGCAGCCTGTGGGCACGGCCGACGACAGCGTACGAAGCGGAAATGTTAGTGGCAGGTTGGCTCAAAGCTGATGCCCAACCGCTCGGCACAGCTCTGGGCCGGTCGGTGACGAAGGTTGAGACCTTTACCGACCAGTACGGTAGCTCGGTTTATTACATCGTCTATTTGCAGCCATCCGGGTTTGTGATTGTCCCGGCAGATGATCTGGTTGAGCCGATTATTGGATTTGCCGATGATGGAACTTATGATCCGTCCCTCGATAACCCTCTAGGAGCATTGGTTACCAAAGATCTCAACGGGCGAGTAGCGGCAGTTCGCAACGCCTACCGTCTTTATGTAATAGCTCAAGAAGAAACAGTCCTTATTCCTCAGAGCAAGTGGAGGCACTTTGTCAGCCTTGGGGAGGCTGTGAAAGATGAGCTTACCTTAATGTGGTCAGGTTCAGTCTCAGATGTTCGTGTGGCTCCACTGATGGGAAGCAAATGGGGGCAGCATGATGTGTGCGACGAGAATTGCTATAACTACTATACGCCCAATAACTATCCCTGTGGCTGTATTGCGACGGCGATGGCCCAGTTGATGCGGTACCATCAACACCCTGAAGAGGCAATCGGTGTAAATGAATTTGTGATCAAAGTTGATGGCGACGAGGAAACAGCATCGACGCAGGGCGGTGATAGGGATGGCGGGCCGTATAGATGGTTCCGGATGGTACTTGAGCCTGGTTGCAGCACAACGTTAGCACAACGACAGGCCATTGGAGCGATTTGCTATGATGCGGGTGTTGCTACCCACACGGAATACTGGGATGCGGGCTCGAGCTCTTCCCTGCCGGAGGCGACGAGGGCATTGCGGGATACCTTCATGTATAGTAATGCCATCCATGGGTGGAACAACGATAATAATATTGGGAGCGAGCGGCTGGATGACATGGTCAATCCCAACCTCGATGCTGACAATCCTGTAATCCTTGGCATTTCGCGCACCGAAAACGAAGAAGCGTATGGGCACGCTGTTGTGTGCGATGGATACGGCTATAACGCCTCAACGCTGTACCACCATCTTAATATGGGCTGGTCCGGCAGTGATGATGCATGGTACAACCTGCCCACTATTAGTTCCGATCCTTCCTACAGGGATATTGTTGGATGCGTCTACAATATTTTCACCTCGGGTTCAGGCGAGATAATCAGCGGGCGGGTGACCGATAGGTCGGGCAATCCTATCAGCGGTGCTACGGTCACCGCTGCGGTCGCTGGACAAGGCACCGGCGGTCCCTATACCGTGATAACAAACAGCAAGGGCATCTATGCCCTGGTGAATGTTAGGGGATCCTGGACGTGCACCGTCAGCGTAACAAAGCCGGGGTGCTATTTTACACCTCAGCGCGTGACTACAGGAGCATCCTCAGATGATAGCTCTATTTCGGGCAACAAATGGGGGATCAATTTTGTGGGTGACTATGGTCGCCCCTCGAGGGAGAACTTTGAAACTGGTTATTTCAGCAAATTCCCATGGGAGCATGACGGAGATGCCAGTTGGACCATTACATCGCAGGAGAACCATTCCGGAACTTATAGTGTCAGAGCTGCTGAGATTGAGGATAGTGAAAGTACCACTCTGAGAGTGACACTTGATTGTGCATCGGGCAATATCATCTTCTTTCGCAAAGTATCTTGTGAGTCGAATTGTGACTATTTGGAATTTTACATCGACGGAGCGGAAAAGGGCAAATGGTCGGGTGAAGAGGATTGGACCGAGGTGTCCTTGCCCGTGACTGCAGGTACAAGAACCTTTGAGTGGACCTATTCAAAGAACTATTCCGGATCTCATGGGGACGATACTGTGTGGATTGATGATATAGTATTTCCAATCCCTGCTGCCGCGAAGATTGCCCATGACCCCGACCCGCCTCATGGTGCCGAGTCTATATACCTAAATGTAATCCTTAGCTGGACGGCTGGTTTCGATGCGAGACGGCACGATGTGTACTTCGGTGATAACATTGACGATGTGCGCGATGCCGATATCACTGATACTACGGGCATCTATAGAGGCCGGCAAAACTCTATCATCTATACTCCACCGGAACCTCTTGAATTCGAACGGACTTACTACTGGCGGGTCGATGAGTACAATACCGATGCGACTATCAGCGAGGGCGATGTTTGGAGCTTTACGATGAAGGCGGCCGACCCGCTGTCCGAGGCGTTGGACACAACTTGGAGTTTCACCACGGGCGGCAGCGCGAAGTGGTTTGCTCAAACCACGACGTCCTACTACGATGGAGATGCGGCAGAGAGCGGAGATATCTTACACAGTGAAGAGTCGTGGATGCGGATGATAGTGAGCGGGACAGGAACGGTAAAGTTCCACTGGAGGGTATCGTCTGAGGAGGGTTTTGACTTCATGAATTTCTACATTAATGGGTCGCTGAAGGACCGGATCAGCGGTTTGTGCCTGTGGCAACAGAAGAGGTACACGATAAGTACTTTGGGCTTGCACGTGCTGGAATGGCGATACGTGAAAGACGCGGGTCGGGACTGTGGTAGCGACTGTGGGTGGGTAGACAAGGTGGAGTGGGTGACTCCCCCTGAACCTCCATCTCCATCTCCACCTCCACCACCTCCCTTTGGCCTCCTGTCCGAGGCGTTGGACACAGATTTGAGTTTCACCACGGGTGGCAGCGCGAACTGGTTTGCTACGAACAAGACGTCTTACTACACGACGTCTTACTATGGGGGAGATGCAGCACAGAGTGGGGATATCTCGCACGATGAAGAGTCGTGGATGCGGACGACAGTGAGCGGGAAAGGAACTGTGAAGTTCTACTGGAACGTATCGTCTCATCTGCGTCACGACTTCTTGGAGTTCTACATTGACGGCTCATTGAAGGACCAGATCAGCGGTTCGAGGCCCCAACGGAACTGGGAAGCGGAGATGTACGTGATCAGTACCGCCGGTCCACATCTATTGGAATGGCGATACGTGAAAGACGGGGAGAACGACTCTGGTATGGACTGCGGCTGGGTTGACAAGGTGGAGTGGGTGCCTGCCCCTTAACCTCCACCTCTCCCTGACTGCTTGTCCGAGGCATTGGACAGGGCTTTGAGTTTCACCACGGGCGGCAGCGAGACCCTTCGAGTACGCCCGGAACAAGGTTTTCAGTTGGAGGGCTGCGAATTTACAAGTTTCAGATTTCAAATTCGGTTTGGCATGAGCACACTTGATTTTGAGCAGCAAAAGGCGTATAGTATGGGAGTATGGAAACTAAGGTTGATATAGTTTATAAGCCGGACCGGTCAACAAAGCGCCGGCAGCCAATATTTACAGCGACGGTGCCAGCAGGGTTTCCTTCTCCAGCGGCTGATTACGAAGAAGGCAAGCTCGATTTAAACAAGCATCTTATAAGGAATGCGGCGGCGACGTTTTTTGTCAGGGTCACGGGGGATTCGATGGTCAAAGCTGGGATTAACAACGGCGATCTGCTGGTTGTTGACCGAAGTATTGAACCCAGAGACAAAAATGTTGTTATAGCTGTTATCAACGGTGAGCTTACAGTTAAGAGAATCCGCATACGTAAGAATAGATTAACGCTTGAGCCGGAAAACGAGAACTATCAGAGCCAGGAAATCAATAAGGAAATGGAATTCGAGGTTTGGGGGGTAGTAACCAATGTTATACACGCATTATGAGAAGTATATTTGCCCTTGTTGACTGTAATAATTTTTACGTTTCGTGTGAGCGGGTTTTCAACCCTCTTCTGGAAGGGAAAGCTGTTGTTGTGCTTTCCAACAATGACGGCTGTGTGGTAGCAAGATCGGAGGAGGCAAAACAGCTCGGTATCGGGATGGGGGTAGCTTTCTTCAAAGTCAAAGATACGATTGAAAAAAACGGAGTAGAGGTGCTTTCATCGAACTATGCTCTTTATGGTGACATGTCGCGCCGGGTGATGGAAACGCTTTGCAATTTTACGCCTGAGATTGAGGTGTATTCAATTGATGAGGCGTTTTTGAATCTTGTGGGTTTGGGCGATAATCTGACAGATTACGGTCGGAGAATCAGAGAGACGGTGAGGCGGTGGACCGGCATACCGGTTTCAATCGGTATCGCAGAGACAAAAACGCTGGCGAAGATAGCCAACAGGATTGCCAAGAGGTCCTGCAAAGCAGCCGGTGTGTTTGAGCTTGCGGATTGTGCTTGTATTGACGAGGCGCTGGCGCAGACGAATGTGGAGAACATCTGGGGGGTAGGGTTGAAGACCGCACTTAGATTAAGAACAGTGGGGATTGATACTGCACTTGCTCTTCGGGAGGTAGATATTAACTGGATGAGGCAACGTTTCGGTGTTACCGGCGTTAGGACGGTCTATGAGCTGCGAGGCATTAGCTGCTATGAACTGGAAGAACAACCACCGGCGAAGAAGGGTATCACCGTATCACGAATATTTGGCAGAAAAGTAGAAACTGTCAAGGAGCTTAAGGAGGCGGTGGCAAGTTACGCTTCGAGAGCAGGTGAGAAACTTCGAGACGAGGGTTTGGCTGCCGGTGCATTGACGGTCTTCGTGATGACAAGTCGTTTTGTTGATAAGCGCAGGAGGTATTTCAATTCACATACGGTTGTTTTCCCAACCGCTACAAGCTATACGCCGGAGATGATCGATGGCGCAATAAAATGCGTAGAGCGATTGTACCGAAAAGGATTTTTATTTAATAAAGCAGGTGTCATTCTCGGTGACCTTGTGCCAGTAGGTAATGTGCAAAGCAACTTATTTGATGAAGTCGACAGGCGAAAATCGAGAAGATTGATGCAGGCGGTTGACGCTGTCAATGCGAGGTTGTCATACAAACCGTTAAGGTGGGCAGCAGAGGGGATAAGTCAGCCGTGGCGGACGAAGTTTGCCAAACGTTCGAAGAGATATACCACTCGATGGGATGAGTTAATCGAGGTGATGTAATTTAGATTTGAGTTTTGAATTCTTGGTTTTGCGTTAAGGATTGAAATTGCCGCTCATAGCTTCGCTGTGTCTGCAATGGCCGAGTGGAGGCGGGAATGACTGGTGAGAATGTGGAATTCGTCTCTCCAGAGGTGGGCCTTTGGCATCGAATAACGAATGTTAAATGATGAATTAAGTAAGGTGGTATTTTAGCGTAGATGTCAGGTAAGGTTTATATAGGAATAGCAGGGTGGTCGTATCCGGATTGGAAGGGGGTTGTTTATACCCAGCCGAGAATTGACCAGCTTGAATATGTGAGTAGATTTGTTGACTGCGTTGAAATTAATAGTACTTTTTACCGGCCTCCCTTTGAGAAAACCACAAAATTGTGGATGGAAAGAACTTCGAAAAAAGCGGACTTTTTCTTTACAGCAAAGCTGCATCGAGACTTTACCCATGAAGGTAAGATTGATGCTGGGATGGTAAAGCAGTTTCATCAAGGTTTCCAGCCTTTTCTGGAAACAGATAAGTTAAAACATCTGCTGGTTCAATTCAGATATGACTTTGCTGATTGCAGTGAGAGCCGGCGGCATTTGGCTGAGATAGCAAGGAACTTTTCTGATGCATTTAATCTGGCAGTGGAGGTAAGGCATAAATCGTGGCAAGAAAAAGATGCATTGAAATTCTTACAGGAGCTTGGAGTATCGGTCTGCAACCTTGATTATCCAACTACCTGGAATTCATTCAATATGAAGTACTGCACTGTGGGTAGAAACGGGTATTTCAGAATGCACGGCAGAAATGTGGAAAAATGGTTCAGCCAGGCAGGCAGAGATGAGACCTATAATTACTATTACAGCGGTGATGAACTTGCTGAAATAAAGAAAAGAATCGATAGATTAGCCGAGGCCTTTGAATTTTTAACAGTTATTGCTAACAATCATTATCGAGGTGCTGAGCTTGCCAATGCTATTGAGCTGAAGGCATTATTTAGCGGCGAGAGGCAGCCTGTGCCTGAAGGTCTTTTGAGGATTTATCCAGGTTTGGAAAAGGTTGTGTTAAAATCGGATAAACCGCTGAAAAAAATTGAGAAAGCGCTATTCGATTGATTTTGCCTGATGTGAATCCCGCATGGGGCGCTTCTGGAGCCCCGCTGTCGGCGAACTTTCGATGCGCTCCAGCGTCGATATTGATTAGTTGGGAGAAAAGATGGCATAGAACATAGTTATTAAGGTCGCAGGTATTTTAATTGATAATTGATTAATGATAATTGATTATTGGAGAAAAGGTCTTCGACTGATTGTTGATGATCTGAGTGAAGAGATGGCAGAAAGCATAGTTATTAAAGCTGGTGAAGTTACGGTTGAGGCGGAATTGAATGATAGCGGCACTGCAAAGGCGATAGTCGAGGCTCTTCCGATAAAGGCAAAGGCGCAGCGGTGGGGCGGGGAGATATATTTTAGTATTCCGGTGACCTGCGAGTTAGAAGGTAACAGCCGGGAAGTGATGGAAGCGGGGGAGCTGGGATACTGGCCGCCAGGGACGGCTTTTTGCATATTCTTTGGGCCGACGCCGGCTTCGCAGAAGGATGAAATCAGGGCGGCGTCGGAAGTGAGCGTTCTGGGGAGAATAAAAGGAGACTTGTCAGGATTGTGGGATGTTCCGAATGGAACGGAAGTTTGTGTTCAGAAAGTTTAGAAGAACCTTAGGAGAAATCCACGGCTAAACACAAGATTGCTTCACTGCTCCTTCGATATTTCTCAGGACAGATTTTGCGGTTGAGGAGAAAGAATACCGACTTGCCGGCTCCACGGGAAAGTGAGATCCACAAACTTCGCTCCGGACAGGCTTGACGGTAATTGCGGTTGTGATTATAGTATTGGCTGAGATGAAAAACTTTTTTGGAGGTATATGTCATGTTTGAGTGGAGAATTTGCAGGTTTCCGTTCTGGCCGATAAGGCCGATTATCGGGATTGAGGGACTGGTCGGTGTATTAGCAATCGTGGGGGTGATATTTTCTTTAGTTATGCTTATTGATTGTTTGAAACGGCCGGCGTCCAAGTTCTATCACCCTCTTACAAAAGAAGGCGAGTATGACAAGCTGATATGGGCTGCTGCGATTTTACTGTCGCTTTCGTTTTATTTTTTAGGGGCGATAGCTTATTTCTTTGTTGTAAAGAGGGCGAAGGCGGAGAGTAAAGAAGAGTAGTAAATAGTTCTGAATTTGGAGTAAGGTCCTTCGACTGGGCTGCGGATAAAGTTTTGAGTTGAAGTGATTTTAAAAGGAGTCAACTACAGAATCGGTGGACGTCTTAACTGGACGTCATCTCATTGGTTTAGTAGCCAGGAGCATAAGGGCGGAGGGTGTAGGAGTGCAGAGAAATATAGAATATCGAACTTCGAATATCGAAGGTGGAGCGCTCAGACGAAGAGAGGGGGCAGGTGGTTAGATTAGTTGGACGGTGATTGGTTTTTCGGGTGGTTGGATATCAGCGGCGACTAACTCGCTGCCGAGGCGGAAAGCCTCCTTTATAGCTGAAGGATGTTTTTCGATTTCGCCAGGACCATTAACTTTGTTGACAAATAAATTGGCTGCGTAATGCATCTGGAGCGATTCAAAATAAGACTTCATTGTTAATCGGATGCTCTCGAACATCTTTGTGCTTTTCGAGCCACCTACGGCAATT
>Ga0209636_10003424_pt1 | contig 16190 bp, 11 predicted proteins | sample DeeMarSWOR152_54_FD_187464 | JGI IMG/M metagenome (GOLD analysis project Ga0209636, IMG submission 187464) | Marine sediment microbial communities from White Oak River estuary, North Carolina - WOR-1-52-54 (SPAdes) (version 2) | ecosystem: Environmental > Aquatic > Marine > Intertidal zone >...
GCAGGCTGATACTCCGCCTTTCTACGCTCTCATGGACATCTTTGTGCTTCCTTCCTTCTTTGAAGGGTTGCCCAACGTAATGCTTGAGGCGATGGCGATGAGGAAAGCTCTGGTGGCCACCGCAATTGGCGCGAATGTCGACCTCGTCGTTGATGGGAAAAATGGCTTTCTCGTTCCTATACGAGACGACCAACGAATCGCCTTCGCTTTAGAGAAACTGATTAATAACAGCGACATGAGAGAGCGAATGGGCGACACTAACAGGCAGATAGTCGAGGAGAATTTCACGTGGGATGTTGTTGTGCCAAAGTTTGAAAAACTATATGATGCGCTCGATAGCGCTAGGAAAAAGTGTAGAAGTCACAGAAACTTGGGCTAAAGATGAGTGAAAGGAATAAAGTGCTAGTAGTAGGTTTGGATGGCGCTTCTCCAGAGTCTCTATTTCATCTTGCAAGAAAGGGCTTTCTGCCTACTCTTAATGGAATTATGAGGGGAGGTGCTTATGGAAAGTTGAGATCTACTATCCCTCCGATAACATGCCCCGCGTGGGTATCTTCTATTACAGGGGTGAATATCGGCAAGCATGGGATTCATGATTTTTTTCTTTCGGTCGACATAAATAAGAAAAAAATCGTCTTTGCGGATTCTAGTAAAAGAAAGGCTGAGGCAATTTGGAGCACACTTAGTTTTGCCGATAAGAAAGTGGTAGTTTTGAATTTTCCAGTTTCGTATCCTCCTGAGAAGGTTAATGGGGCCATGGTTTCGGGCATGTTAACCCCAAGCTTGCGGTCTGACTTCACTTATCCAAAGAATGTGAAAGCCGATTTGCTGGAATTGGGTTACGAGATTGACATTGCAGATACGATGTTAGATGAAATATTGGCTTTTAAGTCTGACAGAATTCGAATGCTATCTCGGATAAGGGAAATTGTTAGAAAGAGAGTCATGGCTGCGAAATATCTGATGAGACAATTTGAATGGGACCTTTTTATTGTCGTTTTTGTTGCCTTGGATAGGATACAGCATCTATATTGGAGGTATATTGACCCGACGCATATTGCTTACAACGCTGATGATGCAAAGGCAATGTACCCGCGTATCTTAGAGTGCTATGTTGAAGTTGACAGCGCTATCAGTTCTCTGCTTGAGTTAGCCGGAAAGGACACCAATCTAATCGTATACTCTGATCACGGGTTTAGACCATTAAACAGAACGTTTTTCACGAATAACCTATTGCTCCGAAAAGGTTTCTTAGGGTTGAAGAGGCAAAAGCACGTAGGCATTTTGCCGAGTCAAGAAACCTTTGTCAAGAAAATATCCGAGCTACACCTCGAAGGTTTGATAGGTAAGCTTCCTTCCCGAATGAAAAGGAAGGTGCGTCCTCTATTTCATCCCTCAAGCAAGTTTGTAGACATTTTTCAGATAGAACCGAGTGAAACGAAGGCTTTCCAATTTGGGTACAGTTTCATTAGAATGGACAAGGAAGTTCTATCTGAACAGGAATACGAAACAACGAGAAGAGACATTATCGGACTTTTCAATAAGGAACTAGTTAACGCTTTATCAATTAGAGCCTACAGGAAAGAGGATCTGTATAGTGGACCCGGGCTTGATGGTCTGCCTGACATCATATTGATGCCTGAGAAAGATGTCACTCCAAGGCAGCTGATACCTATAAATGGCTCACTTATTATGAACTATGATGAAGCTATTGATGTACCCTCCCTTATGTGGAACGGAGATCATGATCTTTTTGGGGTTATTCTGATAAGAGGATCTAAAATCGGAAAGAGCTGTCAAATAACGGGTGCAAGCATCATGGATGTGGCGCCCACCATTCTTCAGTTCATGGATGAGCCTATACCTCGATACATGGATGGGAGGGCTATTAGTGAGGCTATTATCCGATAAGACTTAGAAAAGAGATGAGGCATGGTTTCAAAGATAAAATTGCTCTTTCTTCTAGACCCCGCTGATGCTTTCCAAATTGACGCTAGTGAAAGAGCAATGAATGAAATAACAGTCATGATGGATAAGAGCTGGGAAGTTCACCTAACGAGCAGTCGAAAGGTTAGCTATGAGAAGTTAACCTGCAATCATAAAGTACACAAGGTCAAGTTAATATCCTCTCTGACTTCGATACTTTCTAGAACCCTTTTTCTAATTCTCTCAGTATTCAAAGGTGTCGAGATCGCTAGAAAACACGGAATTCACGCTATAATGTGCAAGGGTGGCCACCTGCATCTGGGCTCTGCAGTTTACTTGTTAAGCAGAATAACGAGAAGGAAGTGTGTAATCAGGGTAAACGAAGATGATGTTTTGGCGATTCTTTTGTTTTTTCAGAGAATCCTTACATTTATGTCAAACAATAAAATGTTTCTGCGAACAATTGAGGTCACATTGAGAAAGATCGAAAGCCTCCTTCTTAAACGTGTGGATTGGATCGTGACTCAAGGACCGATGGATTATGAAAGGATAAGAAAACTAACAACGAAAGTAACTTTCGTGCCTTTGTGGGTTGATACTGAGATGTTTACACCTATGTCAAATGGTGAGATTGGTCGACTTAGAAAGGAGCTTTTGAAAATAGGTCACAATACCAAAGTAGTGCTTTTCGTGGGTAGGCTTCATCCTGAAAAGGATATCGTGACCTTACTTTCTGCTCTCAAGAAAACGGTAGAAATCTGTAGGAATGTAATTCTAATACTAGTGGGAACCGGACCTGAAGAGAGAAAGTGCAGGGAACTAGTTGAGAAACTGGATTTGGCGGACAAGGTGATCTTCTTTGGTTATGTTCCTCACGATCAGGTGCCGGCATACTATAATATTGCGGATGTGTACGTTTTGACTTCTATCTGGGAAGAATGGTCTAACACAATCATGGAGGCGATGGCTTGTGGTACACCAGTAATCGCAACTGATGTAGGTGGCAATCCATATTTGGTCAAAGATGGAAAGACAGGATTTTTGGTTCCACCTAGAAAACCATATATTTTGGCAAAAAAAATCGCTTACGTGTTTGACCATCCAAACGAGGTAGACAAAATAACCCGCAACGCGCGGTTGAAGGTGAAAAAGTTCACCAAAAACGATGTAGGAGAAATGTATAAGAAAGCAATTATGAAAGCGATTGAAAGGAAATATGAAAATCTCCAAATTTAGTATCAGAGGCTTCAGTCCGAAGGACTTAGCACGGGTTTTAGAGATCGGGAGAGCGTCCTTCATCAAGGATTTCGAGATAGCGGGTTTTGATGAAGAGGGGGTGAAGAAGAAACTCAGACTTTATGGTTTGATCAAGCTAGTCGAGAGATTAACTCATAAAACATTCTTTAGGATGTATGTAGGTGAAGTCGGAAATTTAGTTGTGGGAACAATGAGTCTTATGAGACTTGGCGAATCTTGGTATATTGGTATGGGCATGGTAGATCCGATGTACAGAAAAAGAGGTTACGCTAGGAGGCTGATGTCAAGGGTTTGCAGCGATGCTATGTCTCTCGGAGCCAGAAAAGTGATTGTTTACGTCATCGAAGACAACGTCCCTGTGAAGAATCTTTGCAGATCCATGGGTTTTGTGACGTTTGAGAGGATTGCTTATTTCCATAGAGAGACTTGTAAGTTGGATGGACGAGATCTTCCTAGTGGCTATAAACTTATCAAGATCGATAGTTTTAGTCGTGAGGCGTCAGAGGTTGTTGACGCTTGTCGTGACGAAACTTCAAGACTAGTTCATGGCAAGAGCTCTCCTACGCCTTTTTACATTAGATTAGCTTCGAGGTTTTTGAGAGCTGGAGAAGCGGAGAAATATGCTGTTACCATAGACAACAAGATAGTTGGCGTCTACACGCACAACTTCAAATCCAAAAATGACCCTTTCTATATGGCAATACACCTCTATGAAGAACATAAAGGAAAAGGGATTGAGGAGACCGTTATAACCAATTCTCTAGGTAAAGCCTTTGACCTCGGCATCCCTGAATTAATAGTATCTTTTAACGAAAAAAACACCGGACTCGAGGAGATTTGTGAAGAACTCAGCTTTGCAAAATACTTCGTTGCAGAAGGTATGTCCAAAATCTTAGTCCAAACTCGCCCATCGGAACCATGTGTTTTGTCGTCTCGACTCTCATATGACAGAATAGGGGTGTGTGACGCGTCGTGAAGTTGGTTTGGGTATCGCACTACTTCCCATTGGAGGATTCAGGAGCGCTTAGGGCGTATGACTTTGCTCGATTCTTGGTCGCAATGGGTAATGAGGTAACCGTGGTTTCTCGCATGAATCTCCACGATATTTTCCGGGTCAAAGCCAGTGCAGACATCGGGGGTGTTGAAGTATATAGAGCTGTAAGCTTCGACCTCCTATTGTCCGAGGCGGTTTTGGATGTGTTTCAAATATTCTCCACTTTGCTTCTCTGTTTTGTTGTGGCCGTCCTCAAAAAGGCTGATTTCATTGTGATTTCAGTTCCTCCTGGCGTTCCAGGAATTGGTGCATTTTTCGCTGGTAGACTTCTGCATAAGAAGTTGGTTGTTGATGTGAGAGATAAATGGGAAGATCATAGTATCTATTTCTCAAAATATAGATTGGTCAGGTTAACCCATCGAATCCTGAAGAGATTATATGATGTTTTATATAGAAAGGCTGATTCAGTGGTTACAGTCACCCCATCCTTGGTTAGGTATTTGAAAGCTAGAGGGGTTATCAAGGTCATCTTGATCCCCAATGGTGCTGATGTGAATCTTTTTCGTCCAAGAGAAGACACCGAAAAACTCGCAATAAGATCCGAATTGGGGTTGGCTAAGGAAGACACAGTCCTTGTCTATGCCGGAGGCATTGGATACTATAGGCCAGATGTTGTCATTCAAGCTTTACACAATTTAATCAAGGGTACTGATAAGTTAAAACTGAAGTTCGTGGTGATGGGAAGAGGGGAACCATATAGAGTCAATGAGATGTTAGAGCTCATTAAAAACCTTGAACTCCAAAACGATGTCATTTTTCTTGGACAACAGAAAAGAGAAATTGTTGCTAGAATTTTGCCCTGTTGTGATGTAGGTATCGTGCCTTATGACGACAAGGCGTTATGGGTCTATGCATACCCCTTGAAATTCTTTGACTACTGTGCTTCAGGGCTACCAGTAATCGCAACGGCTCTTGAAGATTCAGAGTTGGCTTCACTCATGAGAAAACACAACGTTGGATACATCGCGGAACCCCTCAAAAGCATCGAAGTAGCATCTGCAATAAGAAGATTCTGCAATTTGAGCGAGAAGGAAAAGAGAAGTATGAGCAAGAGAGCTAGAAGCTTAGCCGTGAATACGTTTAATAGAGCCAAAACAGCCGAGAGATTAATGGAGATGCTTCAAGGGATTTCAGAATGAGCCAGAATCAGCACAAAACGACTCATAAGGTCCGCCAGTTCTTGGACATAATCATTCTGCTTATCCTAGCTGTTGTACATATGTTTTCTCCAGAACCAATGCTTAAGGCTGTCCTAGGCTTGTTGTTTTTCTTTCTTCCTGGATACAGCGTCACTAGGTTTGTGCTCCGTAACAGAAAAGAGGACTTTACAACCCCGATAATCTACACTGTTTTCGTGAGCTTATGTGTGCTACCTTTAATTGGAAATCTAGTGCAAACAGTCACCATTCTGTCCTCCTATACTATATTGCTGGCTGTACTCGTCTTTTCTTTGCCCTTTCTCTTTGTCTGCGACAAAAATCCAACAGTCAAAAAAGAAGAGCATGATATCGAGGGTGAAAAGAACGCGTTTTATCTAGGAATGGCTTTTTTCGGTTCAATAGCTGTGGGCGTCGGCCTTTATATTCAAGCTGCTTTGGGTGTTGTTGCTCCTCGTGGCTATGACATCTACAACCACATGTATGTGGTTAATGGCATGATTTCGACAGGAAAATTGGTTTTTCAACCAAATATTGATATATTGAGTAATTTCCATCACTTTCTCTATGCTGAGCTATCTCTGCTAACAGGATTAGACTTGCTAACTACCGCCATTGTAGCGCAGACTTTTATGGGGGCCGTGTTTCCTATGAGCATGTTCTATTTTACCCGCTATATTACTGGAAGCCTGACCGCGTCCTTCTCAAGTGCTGTGCTGTTTGTTGCAGGACCACCCATCTATAGTGTTGGCTTGAAGAGTTACTTCTGGTATTTCCATCCCATGTGGGTTGCACTATCGATTCTTCCATTTGCGCTAGCATATGTCCATGAGAAGATTCTGAACAACAAGAACAGAAGCATAAGTTTAGCTCCCATTCTTGTCATTGCTTTGTTCTTGTATCACTTGGCTGTTGGCTTGATGCTTGTGAGTATAATAATGTTTGATTTCTTACTGCTGCTAATAAGGTTTCGGAAGAAATTCTTGGTCGTCAATTTTGGGGAAATGGTAGTGTTGTCTTTTTGCGTTTCCTCAGTTGTGACTATACCATTCTTAATCAATGTCACAAATCCTTTCAAGTATGTGTATCCACAGAGCGGCCTACAGACTCTCTATGAGATGTTTTTTGGCTACAGTAGGTATCTGTTGACTTCACCGCTGAAAGGCTGGGATTTCTTTGCTGATGTTTTTTCAGGGTTCTTGGGAGAGATATTACCTCTTGTAGTCATAGGTGTTCCCGGGCTCGTCTACCTGTTTCGTCGAAGGTCCACCTCATTTATATTGATTTTTTCGTGCGTTTTGATTGCATCAATTGGATTGTTTCAACCTTTGCTCGGCCTAGCATTTGTGCCTCAGCGATTCAGCGGGCCCCTCATAATGTTTGGGTCAACTCTAGTTGGAGCTTCTTTGTCATTGCTTGCGGCTATCCCACATATACGACTCAGAAAGCATGGAAAATCAATCAGGATTAGAGTTGGCTTATCAAAACAAAGTACCAGCAACCTCACTCTATTGTTACTCACGTTTTCTTTCACCTTTCTCTACAGCTACCTAGTATTTTATTCGCCTGCTCAAAAGGCAGTGTTGGCGGCCGACCTAGAAATCCACGAAGATGATTTGACCATGATACAATGGATAGATGAGAACGTCCCGAGAAATTCTAGGATTCTCATGGATCACTACTTCCAATTTTTCTTTGTATCAATTACGGGTAGAGAACCATTATTTAGTATAACATCGTACCAACGGCAATGGGAGGTATGGAACGTATATCCAGTCAATGTGTACATTGGACAAAGTGATCCCTTAGAAGTGGATGTCGACTATGTCGTTATTTCACCGTTCTGTTTCACGACTACACCCTTCGTTGGCAAGGAATATTTTGACCAACATGAAGGTCTAGTCAATATTTATGAGCTTAAGGTGTCCCACTATGTACCTACACAACGTACTCCCTACTACGCCATCTATGAGGTGACAAAATAGACCAGAGAAACTGGCATTCTGTAGCTTGGGTGGATTATGCAATTGCAGATAAACAAAGAACTGAAAGGAAATCTATTTTCTATTATTGTTGTTCTGGTCTTCGCAACTCTGTTCTCTGAAATCTATGGTGTATATTCTTCAACAAACATGACAACCAAATCGGGGTCCAATACAGAAACCAGTAATCTTTGGTCAAGATCGAACATTACACTGCCGAGTGTTCAGAATCTAACAATTGTTCCGTCAAACTCTTCTTATGTAGATCTGTCTTCAGAGATGGACCCGACTAGATCGGTTATTAATGTAGTTAGAGGATTCAAACCCGTGGAAAGATTCAATTCGGATTTCAACTCTACACTGGTTCGGAGAGCCTCTGTCACAGATTGCTCGTTGAGAAGAGTAGATGACGAATTGTTGTTGTTTCTTAATGCTTCGTCGGAATATAACGCTGCGATCGCGGCCTACAATTTATCCTTCGAAAACCCTGTGGGGATTTTAGAAACTAGTTTCCTTTCGTTTGCGCTGTCAACTGGTAGCACTTTTAATAGTAGTGAGGCATACATTGGCGTTTCCCTACTATTGAGGGACCATGAAGGGAACCGTCACTATGTATCCATTGAGGTCTCCGACCGTTTCTTAGAGGATAGCTTTAGTTTGAGCGAGTGGTTCTTAGGCTGGGGCTTTACGAAAGACTTTCCTGAGTATCCTAAATATTCAGTGAGATACAGTCATACGTCTGGACCATGGTTCACGCAACTACCTCTTTTAGATCCTTTGAGGGCTCTTAACTTGTCATCAGCTTGGATGGACGGTTTAATGATAGGAGGAGAAATATATTCGAGACCTCCGTTCAATCTGACGGAAATCACAGACGTGAACGCCAGGTTCCACTACGTCCTTGTTCACGAGCAACCTTTTATGATAAATCATGAAATAGTGAACTCAACGATGATGGTTTTCCCCTTTTCAAGTTCTTTGAGTTTCTCTGGAATACCTGGTGAAAGCGTAAGCGTCGTAGTTGAAGGATCGTTAAAGCCAAGCTACAACAAGGAAGAACGACAAGAGAATGATACCGTCTGCATTCGTGAAACTTTGTTCAACTTGTCTGAAACATTGGAAAGTGAGACTTCTGTCCAAGGTACCTTAAAGATAAGTGTGCTCACAAGGGCTGTGAAGAAATGTACGATAACATTAAACAACAAAACCTTGGTAGATATGACCGATTCGCTGCTACGCAGCAACACGATAATCTACAGATTTCCCCCAAACACAATTCTATTGAAGGTTCATTTGCTTCTATATAGGTTCAACGCGTGGTTCTTTAAACTCTTCACTTTTCAACCATCTGAAATGACCAAAAAAGGAATTATTAGCGAGTATTTTTCCTCGAATAGAAACGAGGGAACAATAAACATCAATTCAAGCGAGAATTTTCCGGGCAACCTCGCGATAGGCTCGGGCAATCTTGTGCTTAGTGAAATCAAAGTGAATGGAACCAAGAAATTATTGCAATCCGTGCTAGTTCTGGATGAAGAGAGGTACTGGATTGTTTTGAATGTCATACCTGATGATAGTGTTTCTCTGTACACTGTGAAGTTCGTTCTTTCCGATGAGCCTCTGTTTCAGAGTCTCACAACGACTCCATTTACTGTTTACATTGGTGGTCATGTTTTCGAAGTTTACACTCCATTCAACATTGAAGGTCAAGAAGGGACGGTTATCCCTATTACAATCCGAACTTACACTCCAAGGACATACACCCTACGAATTGAATATGACCCTTCAATGATGGAAGCCGATACGGATGAAAAAATGGTTTATGCGTCTAGATTCCATTTTGTATACTTCATGTTAACGCCTCTACAGGCAGGACATACTACCATCGGTTTTGAAATTGTGGATCCAATGACTGTGGATGTCATTTTCTCGTCGTCATTTCTTGTAAACATAAGAAGCTCAGTTCCCACTCAAATGATTATCTACTACCTAGTGGGCATTGCGGTCTTTTCTCTAGTCTACGTTTTCAGCAAGAAAATCTTCTTAAAACAAGTATCGCATTTCCGTGCAAATCGGTAGCAATCCTATTCTTCCTCTACGCGAAGTCTGACGCAAACGCGTGCATATTAACGATAACATTGCGCGTGCATCAGCTCAATTGCATATATGCCGGACTGACGTATCAAGCTAAGGTGGCCTTTTTGCCTCTGATAAAGGACGAGGAAATTACTGACTTATAGAGCGATAGTATCGATAATGGTGTGTGTTTCAGTAAGAAACCAGTGATTGCGTTATAGGGTATGTGAGTGTTTGTATATTCAAGAAATGCTGAAAGGTACTCTCTCCTTCTTGGTCTAGGTAGTTCAACATTATACTCTGGAACATTTGTACCCAGAAGTCTAGAAATGGCGAAGCGGGCTCCTAGGAGGTTCTTCTTGCTGAAGAGAGCTCCTCGTTGTGATTGCACAATTTTGCTTCTAGGTATTTCCTGAAGCTCAACTACGCCTTTGTCTCTTGCTCTTTGAAGTAGTCTTTCTCCAACCTTAGTTCTGCTTATCAAAACTGACATACCCTCCTTACAATGCATGACCTCTGGAAGCCATGCATCGCCAAAAGAGAGGTCAGCAAACTCATTGACTTGATCATAACACATTTTACATCGCCAGGGGGTGAAGAAGGACACAATGAGAGTTCTGTGTTCTCTTGACAGAAATCTCTCAGTTCCGTTCTTCAACATGAAAAACACATCTCCAGGCCAACCCCGCAACGCCTTGTTTTTGTATTGAAATTTGGCCAAATCATGCTTTCTAACGCCTGCCTTGTGAAGCAAATGATCAATTGCTAGAAAACTCATTATATGTGAGCAGACAAGCCCAAGATGCAACACAATTTTTCTCTTAAGCTCGGTCTTCACCATCTCCAGTTTTCTAAGACCATGAATCTGACATGGAACTCCAACAATAGCGTACCTACCATCTTTCGGCAGCAATTCTCTGACAACAACATTTAATGGAACTGGGCAGTACTTAGACTTGGAAGCAGTCAAAATCTCCTTCTTGCTTTCTGCTATCAACACTTCTGGAGTCAACGGGTCAGCATGGCTCATCCTTGTGACGACTGCACCATCGATTAGATTCTCTTCAAGAGCAAAAACTAGCAGAGCTGTGACAAGCCCTCCGCTTGTCCCGGCCAAGCGTACTCCAGTATCAACTGCATATCCCAAATAACAGTTAAGATAACCTCCCAACAACCTATCTTGCGGAAGCTCACCAAAAACGAATTTATTAATTCGGTCAAAATCCACATCGTGTCCAGGACATACTTCTATGCATAATCCGCATTCACTACATACTTCATTATCCACGACAGGAACAAAAAATCCTTCGTGGTTCCTTTGAATTGTTATTGCCTTCTTTGGGCAAATGGTGAAGCAGGTGCCACAACCAACGCACAATCCTTGATCGCGTATCTCTTGCACATTGGTATAGTATTTCTCGGTATTCGCGTTTTTTGCCAATTGACGCTTCCTCAACGATCAGCCTTAGAAAGACTAAGATGCCTCATGTCAGTCTTGAGGACACAAAAGATTCTTTATAAGCTTCGCGCTTTCCAAAGCAGAATGCTTCGCTTTTTTCACTCGAGCTTTTAGGTCTTTCTTGATTTGTTCTCTATTTTTCAGCATATCTTCAATTAGACGAGTAAGGTGACTGAGGGAGATCTCTCTGAAGTGGCAAACGTATTTTTCTTGTCCTAGCATTTTCATAGTCTCGTAGTATTTGTGGCTCCAAGCTATTGCTATGGTCGGAACAAGTACCGAAGTTGAAGCAACTACACTGTGAAATCTACATCCAATAAACAAATCGAGATTCCCGATTAATGCCTTCGCTTCCTCTGCACTATATTCGTTTTCAATCAGCTTTATGCTGCGTTTGTTCTCTACTATTTCGTAGATTTCTCTAGCAATAGACTTATCATCGTAGCCTCTAGTGGAAATTTCATAGGGTATGAACACGACTTTGGCTCCGGTTTTTTCAGCCAAGTAGTCTGTGATTTGCGCCATTAGTGCCACGTAAGTGTTCTCCGATCCTAGTGGATCGCATCTTTCGTAGATTCTAGCATTAACAGAAATTCCCACCAGCAACGCATCCTCTTCCTTTGAAAAGCTTTCGTTAAACATTATCTCATCCACTCTTTCTGCGGAGGCTGGTTGAAGAAGAAAGGCCGAATCAGCATGGACGTATACTTGTTTTTCGATGCCTATCTCACGGAGGTAGTCCTTTGTAATTTCTCCTCTGACGACAATCAAGTTTGCTCTTTGTAGGAAAAGTCTCGCGGAAAGCCTGACCCATCTTGACTTGAAGGGGCCCATGGCTTGTGAGTACATGGCAACGCGTCTTCCAAGAAGTTTGCTCAAAAGGATGTCAAAGCTAGGAGGCCCGAACAGGCCAAACATTCTGAAATGATCTGTGAATGAAAATCCGCTTAGATCCACAACAAGATCTGCTTTCGCAAGTTCTCGTAGCATACGAAGAAGTGCCGAAAAGAAGATGATGCCGTGACGAAGATTGCTATCAAAAAATCTCAATCCGTATTTTCGACCTCGAGTAGAATCGAACTCTAGATTCTTAGATGAAACAACAATTTCTGCATCGGGCATTAGAGATTTCAACATTTGAGAAGTGGAAACTAACATAGAAGCAGCGCCTTTTCCGTGAAAATTGGCTCCGGTAATGAGAATTTTCACCATATTCAACTTCGCTTTCTGTTTTACTCACAAATAACGTGAGTAATAGCCTACTCCAGCGTACATGAAACCTTTTTTTCTTGCCTCTACTGGGTTCACTATTCGCCTTCCATCTACAATTATCGGTTTTTTCTTCATCAGCACCTGTATCTTCTTGAGGTTTAGTTCATGAAACATTTTGTGCGAGGTCACTAGAACTAGGCAGTCTGCTCCTGTAACCGCTTCAAGAACATCTTTTGTTTTCCGTGCCCCAAAGCTTTCCTGACAATACGGATCATAGGTCACGACTTCTGCTCCCAACTCCGCCAGCTTTCCGACAATTCTTTCTGCAGGGCTATCTCTCGCATCGCCTACCTCTCCCTTGTATGCAACACCAAGAACAGCTATTTTGGACTTCTCAATATCCTTACCAGCTTTTTCTAACGCCTCGACAACAAGCCTGGCTGTATGATCCGGCATGTAGTCGTTCAATATTCGAGAAGGCTCTACTATCTGGGATCTGAAACCTCTCTCCTTAACAGGATGCAAGAGTAGATATGGGTCTTTGGTTAGGCACGGACCTCCGACACCGCACCCAGGTTTGTGAATGTTCACTCTGGGATGCGTATTTGCCAGCCTTATTACCTCCATCACGTCTACTCCTATTTGCTCACAGACCAAAGCCAACTCGTTTGCAAAAGCAATATTAACATCCCTGAAAGTGTTCTCCGCCACCTTAGCGATCTCTGCGCTTGTACAATCCGTAGTCAGAATCCTTCCCTTTGTTACTATCTTAAACAACTCGACGGCAACCTCAGCGCTTTCAGGGTCGAATCCTCCAACAATCCTTACGTTTTCCACAAAATCTTGTAGGGTGTTTCCAACAGCAATTCTTTCTGGACAGTGGACAAGCCAGAAGTCTTCTCCACATCTCAGCCCACTCCCCTTCTCGAGTGTGTTTGCCACCAAGCCTCTCGTCGTTCCCGGCGAGACCGTACTTACAATCACTACCAGCTTTCCCTTTGAGAGCCCTTGTGCTATGGCTTCACAAGCGTTTTGCACATATGTTTGGTTGGGTTCTCTGCTTTCAGTCACTGGCGTTTGGACGCATACTATTCCTACGTCGGCTTCCTTCATTGCTTGCACGGTATTCGTCGTCGCTTCAAGTTTTCCCTCTTTGACAGACTTTCTAAGCGACTCGTCGAGTCCAGGTTCCTTTATGTAGCTTTCTCCAGATGAAACCATTTCAACTATCTCTCGTTTTATATCGACTCCTAGTGTCTGAAAGCCTGCATCAGCGAACATGGTTGCTGTGGTTAAACCAACATGACCGAGTCCTACTATTGCTAAGTAGGCTTTCCTCCTTCTAATCTTGTCAATCAGTTTCTTCTTCATTCCGAATCCTCCAAGATTTCATAACTCGTGGGTGCGCAAAAGAAACATCCTATGGAATAATAGCGTACTTCACCCTGACACTCAACTCAGAGACAGTACCCTCAGTTACTCCAGCCTCGATCTTAATACTCCTGCTTTCGACAAAGAAGGCTCGATTCGAAGCATGAGTAGCTCTGTCAAAACCTGGATTTGCATAAGGTTCGCTCCAGTAGACCATAAACCAAGTGTCGTTGTCCGGATTTGCTAGGGAAGACTCGAGATTCTGACCGTCCACAACTAGATAGATTGCCAAAGTAGTCGGTTGAACTGTCCAACCACATTTGACGCAAATGCCTATGATTCTTGTATTCTCAGTAGTATTCAAAACTGTGTATTTCGTTCCGCTAGTAGGATTACTTTGAGTGAATGTAATGTCTGGCATGTGCTGAAAGACATGCACGTCGGAAAGAAGGCTGTCCACTTGTCTCTGAAGGCCGTCAACCCTCCAGTATAGCCATAGGCTGGAAACAGCGAGTATGGCGACTAGAACAGCGGAAGCTACCAAACTGAGTCTTGTTCTTCTGTCTCCTTTTTTGTTCTTCGCTTCTACCATTGCAATCCCACAGAGACCAAAGCTTAAACTCAATGTAATAAGACTTACTCCACATAAATATTAACCCTCCCTTCTCGTTCCCAATCACCATTGTTTTGAGTTTATCGATTGATGGCATGGCTAGAATATTCATTCCGATTTCCCTTTGTAGTCTCTTCTCCCTTTTCAAACCAAGTATTTTGTGAAACCTATACACCAAAGTCCGATTCAAGGAACAGAAAAATTGGCCGTTGCTAGGTTCGTACATGCGCATTTTGCGTGTACATTGTATATAGAAGAGACAAATGAGCCGTCCAAATGTAGATCGGCTCGATGTCCTTCACGTTGATTGTCAGATTCGTTATCCTTAAATTCGATCCCTAGGTATAATACTCCTTAACTTGTCCTCGCCTTACCTAAGGAAGAAATGCTTGGACGCACGCGCCATTGACAAAGGGTGAAAGATTGGCAAGAACCAAAGTCTGTTACATCAGCCCTCTGTCAATTCATAGTCACCGATGGATGGAAGCTTTTTATCAAAAAGGTTATGACGTGTATTTGATAACTGACTCGCGCTGTTGGGTTGCACCTGAACCTAGCTTCATTCCTGTCTACCATCTGCAACCCTCAAGTGGAACAAGCTTCCCGCGACACGCTATTCCAAACATGCTGGGGGCTATGAGGATTCTAAAGGAAATCAATCCTGATTTCGTGCATCTGCATGTCCAACATTTCTACAGCATAGCCAACATCCTAAGCAGTATTCCTTTCGTATTGACTTCTTGGGGACTTGAGGTAGAGATGCTTCCACAGATCGATTTTGTTCGAAGGAGCTTGGCGAGAATTGCTGCCATGAAAGCAAGTATGGTAACAGTCGATGCAAAATGCCTTCAAAAGATATGGGTTGAGATGGGGATTCCTGAAGACAAAGTGCAATTGATTCCATTCGGCGTTGACACAACCACATTCAATCCCGATGCTGACGGGAGTGCCATTAGAAATGATCTTCATCTGGAGAAAACCGATATCGTAACAATAAGTACTAGACCATTCTACAACAACAATCATTACAACATTGAATGCTTGATCAGAGCAATACCCCTAATTGTAAGAAGCTATGAAGATGCGAAGTTCATAATCAAGGGTACAGGACCCTTGGAAGATTACCTAAAGAGATTAGCGAAGAGACTAAACGTCTCAAAAAACATTCGCTTTGTTGGGTTAGTACCATACGACAAGGTTCCCCAATGTCTCTCTGCTGCAGATATTTATGTTTCCACCTGTTTCGTGGACTCTACTTCCGTCTCCCTACTCGAGGCGATGGCCTGCGGTCTACCGCCCGTGGTGACAGACATACCTGGAAACCGAGAATGGATAGAAGAGGGAGAGAATGGGCTCCTATTTCCACCAAAAAACCCAACAGCGTTAGCTGAAAGAATAACCCAACTTATAGAAAATCCGAGTTTAGGGAAACGTTTCGGCGAAAGATGCCTCCAAATCATAAAACGAAGAGCAACTTGGGAAAACTGTGTGTCAAAGATGGAAGCTATTTATGAGTCTTTGTTGTGAGAAACTTCCATTGTACCTCAAGTTTTCGACCGATCGCGATATGCATGCATGACGGCTGGACTGATTGGCGCGCGAATTTCTCTTGTTTTAAAGAATATAAAAGACTTACCCGTCGTTTCACCAGTTTGTCCCTTCTTGAGTGTTTCTACGCTGTATTTTTTGCTGTGGTTCTTTCGGGAACATATGCTTCCAACTCTTCTTTTGTAGTAGTCGGTAGCTTTTGAAGCCCAAACCCAAACCTAGAACTCTTTCCCAAATCTTTAGTACACGTTATATGTATTATTCATGACAAAAGGAAGGAGGTGATAGTGATTAAGAAGAAATACATGGCGATTGCTTTAGAAATAGCGTCTGTCTTACTTGGAAGTCTGTTTATCAATAAGGTAATACTAGCACAAACTGATGGTAGCGAATATGACCCTTGGATCGATACTAATGATGATGGAATAATAGATGTCTATGACATTGCTGCTATGGGCAGAGCATATGGCACTTCAGGAGAGCCGATAAACAAAACAGACCTACTCCTCAATTTGAATGCATCAGTAACTGAACT
>Ga0209636_10003427_pt1 | contig 16184 bp, 14 predicted proteins | sample DeeMarSWOR152_54_FD_187464 | JGI IMG/M metagenome (GOLD analysis project Ga0209636, IMG submission 187464) | Marine sediment microbial communities from White Oak River estuary, North Carolina - WOR-1-52-54 (SPAdes) (version 2) | ecosystem: Environmental > Aquatic > Marine > Intertidal zone >...
CAAGAGATGTACCTTTCTCTTTCTGGGCCTTCTGTGCACGATTGTTCAGATCAAAATACTTCCGCATATTCACACCTCCCCTTAGCTTCCTCTACTACTGTGTCGAAGTACACTGATTCCCAATAATTCAGATCCACTTTCCCATCTTCAATAGTCAGATACGAATTTGGTCTCCTCGAATCTGAAACCCATGACCCTGCATTTGCTTCATTCTGTTTCACACAAGGATTATGGGTGTGACCGTACACCAGGATCTCGTCAGGACCTACTTCAGCACGTTCTCTGTACTCATCAATTTCTTGTTGAGTGAACTGTCCGTACAGTGGTCTCTCTTCCGGGTACCTCATGATCAGTTCAACAATCTCTCCCAGTTCTTCCTTGCTCAGGTTAGACAGACGAGGTTCATTGACAATTTCTTCAAAAGGAATCTCCCTGATTTTTTGTTGATAGAAATTCCAGGCATCACTGAGGATGTGTCCAGTTTCATCTCCTGATGTGCACAAAATGGTGCACAACCCTTCGTAGAATTGAAGAGATGCATACTCAATCTGGTATCCGTGGATGAACCTGAATTTCTTTTGGCCACTCTGCAACAATAGATCCTTTCTGAATGTGAACTGTAATTGGGTCAACTGTGGCAAGGTGTAGTCGTGGTTTCCCAGGATGTAGTACTTTTTTGCATTGAGGTTGCTCAACTGGGTAAGGATTTCCTTGTTTTCACGCAAAACGTTTTGAGCTGATCTTCTCCAGAAATCGATGATATCTCCTAAGAGGATCAGGTAATCAATGTCTTCCTGCTGAAGATAGGTGTCAGCAAAACTCTTGAAGCTAGATCTGTTGCACTTTTCGTATCCTAAATGGATGTCCGATATAATGACGATCATTTAATCCCTCCCTAAATAAAAAAGGAGAAAGGATTAGGCACACTGCTCCACAGTAACCTCTTCCAGTTGTACGAAGCCATCCCTGTTTGTATCTTTCCATCGCAACAACAGTAAGTGAGCGTTCCTGTATGCTTCCCAGTTGGATGGATCTTCCAAAAACAAAGATCCTGCGTAAGTGCCACGCCAGCCGTAACCCCAGACCAGTAGTACGTTCCTGGTATCAAATTTAGCCAGGTAGATGATGCAGGTGTCCTCGTAAGGATACTTTTCCAGATCCAGGTAGATGGACCTTCCTTCACACCGGATGGTGAAACTCACATTGTGGTTCTTATCGTAGCTGATTCCACAGTATCCACCGAACTCTGTTGCTGCTGGATTGACAGCTGGTCCTCCCACAATGATCAAGTTTCCCTGGTCACGTTCTTCCCGAGTTAAAATGGTGTCAGTTCTTCCCTGTGGATTCTCAAAAGCTCCACCTAATGCCAGTCCGTAAGATATGTGTGATGTTCCCAGTATATCTGTGGTGTACGCCTCTTCTCCGACCACGAAATAGGAGTTAGCGCTGAACAGTTGTGATATCACCCAATCTGTGCTTTTTCGAGGGTTGACAGTAACTTGAGAAATAGACTGGTTCTTCCTGTAGGTATCTTTGCTTTCTGTCTCCTGTTCTGGTGTGAATACCATGTCAGAATCGAATGGTAGCCCTTTCAGATCCAAAGTCACAGTGAAGTTCTCAGGTACAGAAGCAGCATTTCCCACCGTAGCGATGAGAAGCGTAATTGAATTAACCCCTGACATCACCATGATGGTGACAATTAGCACTGCTGTTAGTTTTTCCATGTTCATCGCCTCACTCGCCGAAAACCTCTGATCATCCCTGAAGCTTCCCTGATCATGCCAGATGCCTCTCTGATCATGCCAGAAGCTTCCAACATTACCTCAGTAATTCCAGCTCCACCAAGAGCCTTAGAATCAGTCACAGACTCACCTTCACTCTCAAGATTATCTGCCCTTTTTCTAAGATCGTCTGCTTTCTTGACCAGTTCCTTGACACCCTCTTCTGCAGTTGTTCCTTTCACCAGTTCATAGACATCTCTGATCATGCCAGATGCATTCCGTATCATGCCAGACGCATTTTCAATCAATACAGAAACATCTCTTTCTAATCCAGAAACATCTTCAGTTGCTGCTAGATCCACAAGATTCCTCATGTACCGCGAGAATCTCACAGCCTCCCCAGAAAGGTCCTGTACTTTCTCAGCCAATATTCTGTAGCGTTCTGCAGTCTTGTCGTCTCTCACCAGTTCTGAAGCATCTCGTATTAACCCTGAAGCATCTCTGATCATCCCGGATGCATCCCGTATCATCCCCGATGCACACCTAATCATTCCAGATGCAGAGGGTCTTACCATTCCAGAATCCAATGCAGCCGCACTCTCGCGAACTGCTTCATCCATCTCTAAGACAGCCCTAAAGGCCTCTTCAGTGGTTTTCATTTCCACCAATACAATATATTTTTTCATTTCCATACCTCCTTTTTCCATTGCTATTTGTTTCATTGCGCCGTTACAGCACTCAACCTCACCCATTATGCTCGAATGGGTTGAATCTACCTCTATCCTCTCTCCTCTATCCTCTCTCCTCTCTCCTCTTTCTTCTGCCATCTGCATCCTGAACTTTGCTGATTAGAACGAGGATTTCCTTGTCAAGCTTTACAGGCAATTCTTTTAAATAACTTACGCTCATTTTTTTGATCTTTTATCTTAAAATGAATAGTATGCATACATTAATCCATTTTAGTGAACATATTTTCTGAAATCGTGCATGATGTAAACTCACCTGAAAGCAAAAGCTTGCATTTTGTTGTGCAGAAGCGGATAAACAGGATGGTTCATATTCGTTGGTGCCCTTCACGTGGTCTCACATCTCCCGTCTTCATAACGTACTGAGTGGGATGCTGTTGGTATCAACTCTCATAGGCTGCATTCTTGCGTCATACAATAATGCATAATTTATGCACTTATTATATCTTTTATTGATGCAAACATTACTATTTAAGAAGTATGCACAAATTAATTTGAGATAATTATATAAATCTACTGGGAAAGCCCCAAGAATGAAATTTCATGTGCTGTTAGGTCACTCTGGTGAAAATCCAGAGAACCACTGTTTCGATGGTGATAGTTCCTACGTTACTGGATCTGTAGAGAATACATTGGTTCGCCTGTTGGGTATTGATGCATTTGAGGTCAGAGGATTAAACCTGTACTACTTGAGAAAGAGTGGATTCTTGAATAGGTTGGATTACAACTTAAGAAAGTACTTAGAACCTAAACTAACGAAGGAATCAATAGGAATTCACAAGAACCTGGGGTTTGAAGCCAGAGACTTTTTTGAGAGTATTTTAGAGGAAGATCTTGTTCTCTCTTTTGAGAGGGAAGTATTTGATCGCTATGAAAGACCACTGGTGTACTTGGCTGCCAAGGACCAAGATACCTACAACTTGAGATTGGTCCAAGCAGGGTACGCTCTCCCGTACTTCATCTATCCTAATGCAGTCTCGCCCGCAGAGGAAGGGGAATTCATCTATGATACTCTTGAGAAGATGAGGGATGCTACAGTAAAAGCCAAGGAAAACAACCTGGGCATCTGGGAGTACATAGATCGTACATTACTTCCTATGGAACTTCGGTTTTTAACCAGGAGAGAATTACCTGTAAAGTATTGTGCAGATCTGGAAAATGGTCTGTTGTATTCTCCTCAATATTACTTTAAAATGCCAATTGAGAACCGTCTTTTCTTTTACCCTAAGGATGTCCTGGCAGCTCTTCAGAAGAAATTCAAACCCACGCCAGATTGTGATGGATGGCTACACAAGGTATGGAACGCTCTAAGGGAGAAAGAAGAAAGGAGGGAGAAATAAAAGGTGGTATTATGGAAGAAGAGAACAAAAGAGTTCAACCCGTTCACATCGAAGGAGTATGGCAATACCGTTACTGCCCCTACGAGAAGAGGGTCTATCTTACGTACCGGATAACTGATATCATTCCAATGGATGATCCGTGAAATATTAAATTCTTTATACTTTTTGTTACACGTGTAACAACTGAGCTTTGCTCAATGTGATATCAGAGCTGGTCTACTACTTTTCTGCCAGCCTTAGTAATCTCGCGGTTGGTCTTCCATGATCTTCAAAACTCTTTTTCCTCTTTCAGCAATTTCGTACCATTTTTTGATAAACAATCCAGATCAGTATATTGATAGTTTCAATTCCTGAAATCCTCATCGACCCATCCTATATATCCTTCCAGTCTACTGACGTAATCCTGCCAAACTTTAAGTGGCTCATCAACATGTAACCTTTTCCCAAGGTCTTCAAAAAACTTGAGTGCAATTTCTCTCAGATTAAAAGGAACTGATTCAACAGTGATCTTTATATTTATGGATTCCTCCACTATTTCTTGAGTATTGTATGACAAACCACCAAAAAGAGGTATACCATATGACATTCCTTTTATACCCACAAATTTGAGAAGTATTGTTTTTCCTCCCTCATAACTTGATTTTGCATAGAAATTGTTTATAATCGAAAGAAAATAAACAAACCAATAGAAATTTCCAAGGAGTCCTGGTCCTTGATCAGAAATTGAAATGAAAAAGTAAGCAGATTTGTCATTATTAATTTCTAAATATTCTCCTCCATCTCTGTCTTCATAAAACCGACCATCTCCCTTTGGATAAGAAGGAGCAACTGCCCTACTGGAGGGCTTATATAGATATATATCAGGATGAAAAGATTTCCTGCACTCTTCAAAAAGCTCTTTTGTAACCTCTACAGAAACTCCATACCGTATATGGGAGACAGATCCACAGAACATATATCTATTTATGTTCTGTCGATTCTGTAGCTCCTTTTCCTTTTTTTCAAACAAATTTTCTCGTTCTGTTTTTTCCTTAAATCTCATCTCGTACATTTTTTCGATTTCCGACTCAGTCATTTGCTGAACAGTCCTATTTGCTCTAATATAGAACTTTCCAGTAGTCTCCACCATATGGATATGATACGGACTTTGAAAGATTCTCACGACAATGAACTCCCTATCTTCAGAGTTATTGCCTTTTTCATCTCTTGCAGGTATTTGAAGAATTTCTACATTCAGAGGAGGGTAGATATGAGATCCTATAATTTGCTGAAGTCTTTCTACAGATCCTTTTTCCTTTATCATGCCGGGAGAAAGTGTGGCCCTGTACTTGTCATCCCTTTCTATTCCATAAATGATAAATCCTCCTTCAGCGTTTGCCATGGCAGAAATATCCTTAGCTATCTCCTTATTATTACTGTCTATTTTTCCTTTAAATTCTAGTCTTGTACTTTCTTCAATATGCTTCCACATTAAATTCGCAATGGATTCATATGATTCAATTTTCAGTGCTTCTACCATAGGATCACTCTTCTATTTGATTGAAAAAATAGGATATATAAACCTTATGACTAGATGAATCATCTACTGGTTCTTACTCAAATGAATGGTCAAACCTTTCTTCAGCAGTTGTAATGGAAATCATCAAGCAAATGTACGTAGGTTCGAAGTAGTTTAATCGAAAAGCTTATTAGAACGTCTTCTTAGACGAAAACATGAAAAGCTCAGGATTTCGGGAAAAAAGAAGTATTGGAGAATCATCAGAAAGCAAAAGCATACTCTCAAAACAATTAGAGATAGCTCACAAAAGAGACCGCGAATTTGGTAAATACATCATGTTAGTTAAAGGATGGGCAGTCACTCTGTTTCTTATCATTATTTTTGAATCTGGTGACATACAACTCAACTTTTTCGTCATTCTATTTTCTGTTTTATCTTTTATATTCCTCTGGACAATTGAAGGTCTTATGGCAGCTTACCAGGATCCATATTACAAAGCAATCAGACAAATTGAAGATGAACTAGCGAAAAAAGAAGATCAGCGCAAATATGTGCCTCTAACTTATGTAAAAGGAAAAGAAAGGCAGATTGTTTTTTCGAATTTTCGTAAATGTATACTTAGACCATCTTTGTCTTTGTTTTATGGTTTTCTTATTTTTTGTGTTGTTATTTATCTATCCTTTGGAACAGCTGTGAAGACTTCCGTAAATACTATGATTTTTCAGGTTTGGGCTATTGCTGCGAGTTTTCTAACTGTCTTTGTGTACATAGTTATTGCCTGTTTTATGTGGAAACAGGTGAAGGCTCAGGAAGTAGCCAATAAGAAGAGTGTTGTGCCGGTCTTGGGTATTACGTTGAGAAGAGACAAAGAGAGAAATCTCACAGATACCCTTATGATATATGTTCGGAATAATATTGCTCTAGATGTCAGATGCGAATTGTACAAGAATGGACATCCTGTTCCAGAGATACCTGATAAATGGCCTTCAGCTATTCCAGCTTTAAGAACTGACATACTTCTACCAATGTGGGAAAGATCTTTCAAAAAAGACATTTCTGATTCAAACAAGGACAAGAAAGTGAATTTCAAAGCTATTTTCACGTATAGGTCGATTCTCAAGGATGAATACAAGAGTGAGTATTATCTTTCTGCTTGGATGGAAGATAATCTAATTAAAAAGGAGGAAAAGCTTGAGCTGGAATTACCATGGGATTGCTAGATCTTTAGTCCTTTTCTCTCAACCGTCTTAGCAGGTCAAGTTGTTCACCCCCCATGCGAGTAGAGGTTACAACCACAGGTATTCATTTTGAGATCTTTCATGAAGAGAAAGAGATGCTAAGGACTATTCTCTCAAAAGAAAAGTGGGTTTTGTTGGAGAATCATATCAATGCAAGATGTGAGGAATTTTATGAACTCAAAGAGAAATCCAAGAAAGGTAGAGAGTGACTAGAGTGTAGTAATGGATGAAAGAGAAACAATTCCTCTGATAAAAGATTCAATTTGCTTTATTGTTCGATCCCATTCTTTTTCTTCCGTTATTTCGCACTTCATATAAAGATTTCGGTCATAATCATACGTTGATTTGTTGTATACTTTTCTATTCTTTACCTCCAGCAAGAAAAATTCAGTATTTTGTGTTTGTTTCACAAGAGTATTGCTGAGAATAACAGAAAGAGTTTCCATAAAATAAAATCAGCAAACAAAATTAGAATTGCATAATTTATCAGGTTTTGATACAGACTCCAGCTCTGGTACTATCTCCGGTAGGATTATCGATAAAGAATTAATCTATCCTGCCCTCTTCAGTGGTTCGTCAAGTATACGAGAGCTCCAGAAAGCTTAAATGCTCAAAAACCCAATAGATCATATGAAGTTCATATATGCATTGATTGTTTGGATATTTTGCGTAATCTTGAGTGTGTCTCTTGGCTATTGTGCAGCTACAAGAGTCGTCACGGAAGACACCAAGACTTTTGAAATCAGGAGCTTACAAGGTCTGGTGTTAGAAAAAGGTTGCGAGAGAGAGATAAGCATCGATCAAGATCTAGAGGATTTTTTTTACAATGATCTGACTTTCGTCCAATTCGAAAGAGACGAAACTCTTCTTGCCTTTCATTATTGCTTTCGGACAGAAATCCCAGAAGATCTGCTAAGAAAGCTTCGCTCAAGTTACTTCAAGATTGTTCTTCTCAACGAAGAAGGATGGGCAGAAGAATTCGTGAAATCTGAACCTACATTTGACTTCCCATCCGGTCCTGATTTGCCCCATTGGGAAGTTCTCAAAAGCTCCTATGGCATACCCGAAGTTTGTGATCTTGAAGATAATAAGACAGAAAACGTATACTGTATTTTCGTTCCACTTAAGAATGCTGCAATCGAAAAAAGAGGATTCTGGCTGAGAATCCATCTTGATAGCATATTTGCATTTGAAGAAAGCTTTGCAAAAAAATTGAGGATAAATAGAGTCATTCTGATCCTTAACATAATGAGCGATAAAGAAGTGAATTACGAAGATAAGACTGTGAAAAACTCAACATTTTTCGTAATATTCTTTCCTATTCAATACGAATTTTCTATTGTCGCTGGCAGCCCTCCCTTGAAGTGGGAGCATGAACTTTCTGGTCTTTCATTACCTTATGGAAATGTTTTAGGAGCACTTCAAGATTCTTTTGTTATTAGTAGAGAAACCAGAAGTTATTTGGTAGCAATTTGGGCTCTCATAACAAGTATTGCGATTTCAGTTTTTTCAATAATTATCGGAATGGTCAATTCAAAAGAAACAGATTCTTCCATCAGGAAATGGGATTTGCAGTATGCATATATTGAAGAGCTTACAGAGAGATATTTTGGAATCAAAGAAGAAATGAAGAAACAGAAGCTGGAAAAATATATGTCCAATTTGGATCCCTAGTGTTATATCATTCCAATGGATGATCCTTGAAATATTAAATTCTTTTTACTTTCTGTTACATGTGTAACATTTTTTGGTTACTTTCGATTTTACTATCTGCTGGTTCCAGCTTCGGCTCGTACAGCCTTGTGAAAGAGTTAAAGGGATGTTCGACTTCAGCATTTGTCTTTGTTTTGTGATTCAGTGGATAAGATATTTCTGTAGGTGGTTACTTGTTCTTGTCTTTTAAGAAGTCAAGTGCTTCTTTTGTAGCTTTGGTATGGGGATGCTGGTCTCCGTAAATTTCTTGGAATATACTGTAGGCTTGTTGGATATATTGTATAGCTTTCTTTGAATCTCCAAGAGAGTACCAAGCTAATCCCAGGTTGTTGAGTCTTGTTGCCACATCTGGATGTTTCTCTCCATAGATTTCCTTATCAATTTCTAATGCTTGTTCATAGTAGTTAATAGCTTTCTTTGGATTTCCAAGAGAGTACCAGGCTGATCCTAGGTTGCTGAGCATTTTTGCCACCTGGGGGTGTTTCTCTCCACAAACTTCTCTAACGATTGAGAGCGCTTGTTCAAAGTACTCAATAGCTTTCTTTGAATCTCCAAGAGAATTCCAGGCTAATCCCAGGTTGTTGAGTCTTGTTGCCACATCTGGATGTTTCTCTCCATAGATTTCCCTATCAATTTCTAATGCTTGTTCGAAGTAGCCAATAGCTTTTTTTGGATCTCCAAGAGAGTCCCAGGCTAATCCCAGGTTGCTGAGTCTTGTTGCCACATCTGGATGTTTCTCTCCATAGATTTCCCTATCAATTTCTAATGCTTGTTCATAACATTTAATAGCTTTCTGGGAATCTCCTACATCATAAAGTATCATACCAAATTCATTTAAGAACAAAGAAGATTCTTCATTTCTCTTAAGTCTTGATATGTGAGAGAGAATATGCATTCCTTCAAATAAAGCTTCTTTATACAGAAGGGCATTCCGCAAGTAAGACAGCAGTCTACCTCCCTCCCCAATGGCAGCTTCATCCATTCCGCACAGTAATGCGTGATCAATCAGCTCAAAAGCATATACTGGCTGATATCCATCAGCAGACACAATTGCTTGATAATGCTTCACAGCAGCTTTACGACACCTTGTTTGTTCATCCTCTAAAAGTTCTCCAAATATTCCTTCTCGCAGCAAAGGAGTCACCCAGTAGTAGGTCACTTTATCTTTCCCCTTTTCTATCAAACTTAATTGGGCACCTGAATCCACAGATGATTCCCAATTTTGTATTCCTTTACACACGATTTCAATTCCTTCCCTTGACACAGGCAATCTATACACAGATAAATACTGCATAACTTTTTGAAATCCCTGTGATTGACTTTTTAGTATCTCTTTCAAGATCAATTCCTGGACAAATTCTTCCTGTTTACCTTTGACCATTTTTAACAAGTCCTCATCCACCACCTTTTCTGCCATCACCAGACTGTTCAAGGCTTCCATCAATCTTGGATTTCCACGCCCCGCCTCAATCAGCTTTTGACGAGTATCTAGTCGAGGATACTCATCAATATAACGAAGCTCAGAAACCTTCTTTCGTTCATCAGCACCCCGGAAGCTGGTTAATCCAATTGATTCCAGCCTTTCTTCAACTAAGTCTCTCCCGTTCACTGTAAGAGGAAATGTATACCGGCTCGTAATAATTATTTGGCTTTTCTTGACTGCAAAAGGTAAGTACTGCAACAGCGCTCCCAAAATAGGTATAGCTTTACCAGAAACTATTGGAGCACCTTGTTCATATCCTTCAAGGTTCTTCTCAAAATCATCCAGCAGAATGAGATATTCTCTTTTTTGAAAAGATGTTGAACACAAGGTCCTGATCTTATCAGGCATCTCTAATTGTTCCTGCAGTACTTTTTGTCCTTCTTTGTCCCCAGTTCGTATGAAAGCATCTTTTACTGCTTCCGAAAATGAAAATTCACTTAATTCTCCATGAACAATCACGAGTGCATGATCTTTGAACCGCTCACAGAACTTACCAGCTAAACAGCTTTTTCCAAGACCACCAGTTCCATGTAAGAGCAATCCCACCTTTTGTTCATTTTCTTTCAAATATCTGATACCTCTCTGGATCTGTCTTCTCCTGCCAACAAATCCTCTCTTTAACACCTTCACCTGGCTGTTCTGTAAGTATGCATATTGAATATCTCGTGCTTTTAATTGTTTTTCCTGTCCCTTCTCCACCAGAGGAACATCTAAAGGCGTTCCATCCGAAAACAGACGAAGCAAAGACCAGTCAGGAAAATCATTCTTGCACAATACCTGACGAGCAGAAAATACAGCATCTACAATAGATTTCCCTCTGCTCAACTCACGGTACAACTTGGTAGCAGCAAGAGTAGCACTAGGATCAGACACTGGTAACCCCCATCCCACTACTGTAGGACTGTGTTCTGCTACTAAATAGTGAGCAAAGGAGACAGCAGCACCTGGAGTTTCTCCAGTTCTGCACCCAGATAAAAAGACTAACCTTGGCCGCTTCAAACTCTCATCAAGGATATCCTGCAATTGGGATGGTGTCACCTTTTCTAGAAGTCCTTCTTCATCCTCCATGCAGAAATATGGTGTTCCATCCTCAATGTTCGCGTGGCCAGATAAATGGATGACATCGTACTCATTGTTTTCAAGACAATCTAATAACCCTTGTAAAGAGCCAGTATCTTCCACATCAATTTCAACTGGTAAATCCTTGGTGACCTCTAAAATGATTTCTTCCTCTTTCTCATATTCCAAAACTGGAGTAACCCCCTCAGGTGAGCATGCCATGAATAATACTTTGAGAGGACGATTTTGGGGGTTAACCTTTTTCTTTGATCCATAGTCAGATACATGACGTATCACGTGAATTTTTGAAGGAACTAAAAATCCAGAATCATACAGCAATTCGAAGGGTAAATCGGGTATAAAATCTTTTTCTGTGTTTTTTTCTATGAAGAGCTGTAGTGGTTCACCATGGAGATCTGCCTCTTCTAAAGCTTGCACCAGTACGTTATCACCATTTAAGAGACTGAAAAGGGTTTCACCAATTTGTTGGGATAACCTTTCAGATTGACTCCAGTTAAAATGCTGGCACATCTCTTGGATTTGGGAGATTTCCTCTATTGGAATACTACTTTTTTCTGTACTCTTATTGAATTCCCGAGTTATAACCACTTCACCATTTTTGCACTCAAACAATACATGATAACGGACAGCCATACTATCCCTCTTCAATTACTTTGTCTTTTGTATTCAGGTTTACTATTTGTTACTTGGTGTGTTTGATCCTTGGAGAGTTAAATGTATTTACAAAGACTTCCTTTTAAGGGTTTGGAGTCGTAAGAATCATGGAGCTTTAGTTAGTGTTTCTCTCAGGTTTGTAGACTGTAGATTTTTGTGATTCTAAGATCTAAGATTTAGATTTATATTGATAAGGGAATCTTGGCACTTAGAGGCCCTTCAGTTAGGTTGTGAATAGTCGGATGTAGATAACTTCTTAGGCTGCTAACCTAATATTAAGTAAATCAGCACGGAGGTGAGAAAAAATGAATGGAAAAAATCTCAATAAAGAGCAAAAGCCTATTCCACAATTAGAATCAATATACAGAGAACACTGGAATCATGCAAGGCATTTCGAAAACGTAAGACTTTGGTATACTAAAATCTATGTTACAGCTTTAGGGGCCATTTTTGTCTTCATGTTGCAGGCAGGCTATAGTCATCAGATGGATTTTAGTTTGATTTCTGCGCTCGCACTCTTTGGTCTCATTTTGTCTGGAATGGGATTCCTGGTAATTATCGACGCATCACTGGGATATATCCACTATATCACGGACATAGTAATGATCTATTACTACTGGGATACAATGGAATTCTACAGACATCCGGCAAAACCGGTTCATTTCGTGAAATTACTTCTATATTTCTATGAGATCATGACTGTTTTCTTCGCGGTACTCTTTCTATTCTATGCACCCCAGATTTGGACCTCTCTTGCGCCATTTCATGAACATCCGATCTTAATCTGTGTTACGTTCATCGTCATCTATACCGGAATGGAAGGGCTTTATCAACTCAAGTGGAAAGAGTATTTCGTGGAAAACTGGTATTTCATTAGGATATTAAGAAGTGACATTGAAGGGTATTACTGGAGCGAATGGAAAGCTTGGTTCAAAGATCCAGACTTCCGGAGGAAAATAATATACGACGCCAGAAAAAGAGGAATCTTGCCACCCCCTTAAGAGCCTTGGGTCTGTAAAGTAATTTTTTCATTTTTTCCTTTTTATTGAATATCGTAGATGTCAGATTAAAGCAAAGGCATCAGACTTCAAGGATATTTACCGAAATAAATCTGAATAGATTTAATCCCAAAAGCATAAATGGTATAACGCATGAATTTCTTTGCTCTCGAAGGTTGTCAGTTTATATTGAACTTCTCAAAACTAAAAGAATTTATCTGTTACACGTGTAACATGACGATTAACACCCGAAACATACATATAATTTTTACACACATGATTCAAAAAGTATTCCAAAAAGAAATAAGACAACTCTTAATAACAAAAATCAAAAATCTTATATATTCTTATCTCTAGTAAGTGATGTGACAGATAGCAATAAGTCTGAAAAACTAAGAGAATTGCAGGTAAAAGCAGTTTTTGCAGAATACAATGATCTGAGGGATGAAATCAAAAGAAGGGTTGATCAGAGAACACATATTTCGTATTTTGTAATAGCTATGATGGTGGGTGTTTTGGGATTGTATGCCACATCTGAAAATCCTTATGTATTACTATTTGCACCATCAATTCTATTATATTGGCTTTCTATTATAGATTCCAGCTATTCTCACAATAAAGAACTTACGGAATATATTCGAAAGGAAATTGAAGGTGAAAAACTTCCTTCATTGATAGGGGAATCCTGGATAAATTGGGAAACATACTATTCTGAAGAACCGAAAAGAAGGTTTTCTTCTCGATACAAGGTTTATATCATTTCTAGTTGGTTTATCTATATTATTTGTGGCTTAGCAATCCATGGAAATGTATCTGAAATTTTATTTGTGTTTTACTTGGATTTTTATGGCAGTCTTATGACATATTTTTCCTGTAAATGCTGGGAATATTACTTTCACAAGACAGTGACAAAAATCAAGGATCAACCGAGATAGTTACAGAATCGAATTAATAGTACATCCTGCGAATTTCCTTACTCTCAAAAGTTATCAGTTCGTGGTACTCAAATGTCTTCCTTCTTAGATTATATTCTTGCATTGATACATGCAAATCTACGATAATTTCCCTGTTACACGTGTAACAAATTCGAGGAAAGTATCCAAAAAACCTTTCCTGCACTTTCTTATTGGTGTGCAATAATTTTGCTTGTTATTTATGCACCAAATTTAGAATTTAGATAAGTTGTAAGAAATGCTTACAAACCGCATGCGAAAACTCTATACTGTAGTTATCCCATAACTCATGAGGTGATCAACATGAAAGAGTTGAAAGGTTGGCCTTTTGAACCCTTAGATGGAGAGATAGACCCATGTGGTATTGGAGATGGACTAGGCCCAGGACCTCCAGGATAAGATTAAACACCATGGATTAAAGGTATGAAGAGGAGATGGTCTTTTAAGATGTCTGTCTCCTCCATTTTTTTTATTAACTCTAAAACAAGTTCCATTTTCTCGTGAAAAAGACCCAACAAGAGTGAATCCTCAAGGGGGAAAACATAGCTTGTACAGGGCAGTTTTCTCAATGCAGACACTATACTCTTTTCGTATTTCGTATTGATTTTCAGAAAGACTTGATCATAAGAGTCGTACCCCTTGGGAAAGAAAAAGTTGGCTATTGTACAAGATGGAACAATCTTTTTCTCGAAATGACGTTTAACAGTCATAGAAAATACTCCTGCATCCTTACCAACAAAAGTGAACTCTTTACGAACATTATCTCTTAATGAGAAGAAGATCTTCCAATCCACATCATCCCAGTCAAGGTTCCCGTACGTTACTCTTGGGAGACTTCCATCAACAAATTCGTACTTTAGAATGTTCTGAACGCCTTGTTCGAAATTACGATCCCAGCCATCTGGGATAGTATAGATTCTTTCATAAAGTAAGGACTTTTCTGTGACTTCTAACCCTAAATTTGTTAGATTCAGATCGTGTGATCGTGTTGTCAAAAAGAAATCATAAGACCCTGACAGATAAAGGACGTAGTCAATCCTTGGATCATTGTACAGTTCATAAAACGATTGTAGTAAGTGTTTTCTTTCAGTTTTCCTGCAAAAATATGCAGTGGTTTCTGTGCCATCGAAGGGTTTTAACAGCAATCGCGGTTTAAATGAGACTTTCAGTTCATACATATTCTTTAGTTGTCTACAAGTGCTGGCTCTGGTCTGGCCTCTTCCAGTGCGTCCTAGAGCTTCGGACATGTCTTTTATTTTTGCCCTTGAGTCTTCCACTATCATTCTGAATAGTGTGTAAAATAGTGCAATTCGGTTACGGAATTTCACAGATTAGATTATTATAACACTATAAAAATCTTTTGGTAGCAAAGATGAAGGATCTGCCAGATGGTCTGAGGCTCCAATCAGTCTCGTTATTCTTCACCACCTCCTTCATCATTTGGAAGGGAAGATGAAAGAAACACGAAAGGAACGGGGAGATACAGTGCCTCGTCTCTCATCCTCAACCTTTGTTTTCCAATAGAGATCATGTGAGGCACGATACCCCAGAGTTCCAAGGGAAGATGAAAGAGAGCACAAAGGAGGAGTTAAAATGAAAACAGCTTATACATCGAAAAACCCCTTGGAAGAAGGTTATAGAGAGATTCAGTCTCTGGTAATAGATAGTGACAACAGAATACAAAGTGAAGATATTGTCAGATTGACTGGCTGGAATAGACTTTCTGTTCTGAATGTATCAAAAGTTAGAGAGGATAACGTCATACGTTCAGAAGCCATTGCACACAACGTGGTACACGCTCACAGAGGAGGCATGATAACGTGAACGATATAAATGTACCACAGATTATGGGGTTAACAGACATGCCTGATAAGAGTATGATCAGTGAGAAAGCAAAAGAGAGAGAATACCTCCACGAGCATTTCACTGTCACCCACATTCTGTATGGGAAAATTGAGTACTTAGAAGATATCAAGAAATACCTTATTGGAACGTACGTGGAAAAAGGACTTTTAAGGATTATTAAACCCACGTACTCGAAAAAGTGTTTGTGTGCAGTGAATGAATCTCATTATCAACCTTATGAGAATCAATCTTCATCAGAATACGAGAACGATGGTGGACATTTCTATTTTGCGTATGTGCTTCGTGGAGAAGTTACCTACTGTGAACAGGTGAAAAAGTACATCACTGACGTATATGTCACAAAAGGATTGGTTGACATGACGACAACTCCTTACTCGAAAGAGAAGCAGTACATTGTCAAGACACAGATGAGCGGGAATTTCTGTATAAAAGGGGTTCAAAGGTGATACTATGGGCAAAGTTTCTCAAAAGAGAAGAGAAGGATACTGTAAGATTGCTGGGCAATTATGTGAGAATCCTTTCATGCATCGCGATAAACTAGCTAAAAATGCAAAATTATCCAGGAATACAGTATCTGAGTATCTAAAGAGCATGTATGCCGGGAATTTTTTGATTGGTCCCTGGATGTCTTTGAACCCTCATTCAGACTATAAAGAATACGTGTACTTGATGAATTTTTCTAAAGCCTTTCATGCGTATAAGGGATTGAAGGGATTCCCTCATGTGTTGCACCATGAAATGACCTTTGGAGACTGGAATACTATGGTGATTACTGATAGACAGTTAGATTTCCCACAATTAGTGGGATTTGAATCTATAGTATACCAGGGAGTAAAGGGGAACGTGTACACGCCAAAGGTGAAATATACTACATGGAATGAAAGCCTAAAAAAG
>Ga0209636_10003428_pt1 | contig 16181 bp, 11 predicted proteins | sample DeeMarSWOR152_54_FD_187464 | JGI IMG/M metagenome (GOLD analysis project Ga0209636, IMG submission 187464) | Marine sediment microbial communities from White Oak River estuary, North Carolina - WOR-1-52-54 (SPAdes) (version 2) | ecosystem: Environmental > Aquatic > Marine > Intertidal zone >...
CCACCTGGAGGCCGGTGGAGGAAGGACCCCCGCCGTTGAGTGGATTACCAGCGCACAGATGGACCAGGTGGAGGATGGAAAGGTCGAGGTCATCGGGCCCGAGATAACGGACGTTCAACCACCGGGCATGCTTCCCCTTGCCATCAAAGGCGAGGTGGCCGGTCGCGAGATGCAGGAGGATTACGAGCCAATACTGGAGAGGCAAATCCACCACCTCATCAACTATGCCCAGGGAGTGATGCACATAGGGCAGCGGGACATCGCATGGTTGAGGGTCGGCAAGCCCGCCGTTGAAAAGGGATTTCGCCTCGAGCACCTGGGAAAGATTCTTCACGCCAAGCTTCACCAGGATTTCGGGGCTATCTTCGACAAGATCCAGGTGAAGATTTATACCGAGGAGGACAAGGTCAAGGAGATCGTCGAGCAGGCCAGGAATGTTTATGCGGTACGGGATGCCCGAATCGAGGGAATGACAGACGAAACGACGGATATTTTTTATTCCTGTACCCTCTGCCAGTCCTTTGCTCCCAACCACGTCTGCATCATTAGCCCCGAGCGAACGGGTCTCTGCGGGGCGTATAACTGGATGGACTGCAAGGCCTCCTATGAGATCAACCCAACAGGCCCCAACCAGCCAGTTGCGAAGGGAGAGATTATCGATGCGAGGCTCGGGCAATGGAAGGGATGCAACGAGTTCCTCTACAAGGCATCCCGCCAGAACTTCGATCATTACAACTTCTACAGCATTGTCAACGATCCCATGACCACCTGTGGATGCTGTGAGTGTATTGCCGCCGTGCTCCCCCTTTGTAACGGCATCATGACGGTCAACCGCGATTATCTGGGGATGACCCCCTGCGGGATGAAGTTCACCACTCTGGCTGGTACCGTGGGCGGTGGGGTCATTACCCCGGGGTTCGTGGGGCACGGAAAGTACAATATCACCCAGAGGAAATTCCTCAGCGCGGAGGGCGGTATCCTGAGGATGGTCTGGATGCCGAAGATGCTCAAGGAGGAAATTGGGGAGCGATTCGTCAAGAGGGCTGAAGAGATGGGCGTGCCGGACCTCATTGATAGAATAGCCGATGAGACTGTTGGGGAAACCGAGGAGGCTATTGTTTCGTTTCTTGAGGAGAAACAGCACCCCGCTCTGACCATGGATCCTATCCTGGAGGCATGAGGTAACGTGTTCTTGGTCATGACGCCTCCCGAATTCTGGCTATCGGGCCATGGGGCCATGGAAGGTCCAGGACAATCGAAATTGGAAAGGAGATGGAGCGATGGGACTGACCGGAATCCAAATTTTTAAGTTGTTGCCCAAGACCAACTGCGGTGAGTGCGGTGTTCCGACATGCCTTGCCTTCGCCATGAACCTGGCTGCCGGAAAGGCCGAGTTGGCCTCCTGTCCGTATGTCTCGGATGAGGCCAAGGAACAGCTTTCCGAGGCAGCAGCTCCACCTATCCGACCCCTCACCATTGGTGCCGGTGATAATGCGGTGAAGATCGGGGGGGAGACCGTGCTCTTTCGCCATGAAAAGACCTTCGTCAATAAGCCTGGGATTGCCCTGTTGGTCTCCGATGGCATGGATGATGGGGAGGTTGAGGCTCGATTGAAGCGGTTTACGGAACTCAAGTATGAGCGGGTGGGCCTGAGCCTCCGTCCGGAATTGGTCGCCGTGAAGAGCGAGACGGGGGATGCGACCAAATTCGTCAATCTCATCGAGAAGGTAAAGGGAGGGACCGATGCCGGCTTGATCCTCATGAGCGACAAGGCCGAGGCCTTGGAAGCCGGGGTGAAGGCCTGTGCCGATCGAGTCCCATTGATCTACGCCGTAACCGATGGAAATTCCGATGCCCTGGCCAAATTGGTCAAGGAACATTCCTGCCCCCTTGCGGTAAAGGCGGATGACCTGGAGGCCCTCTCCCAGTTGACCACCAAGCTGGAGGGTGCAGGGGTAAAGAACCTGGTCTTGGATAGCGGTTCAAGGACCCTTCGGAGGGCATTCGAGGACCAGGTATTCATTCGACGGGCTGCACTGATGAAGAAGTTTCGCCCCCTGGGCTATCCCACCATCACCTTTCCCTGCGAAATGACGGATGACCCCATGAAGGAAGCCCTCATCGCGGCCACCTTTATCGCCAAATATGGGGGCATCATCGTCATGTCCGACTTCGATGGCTTTAGCCTTTTTCCCCTCTTGGTGGAGAGGATGAACATCTATACCGACCCTCAACGGCCGATGATGATGGAGCAGAAGGTCTACGAGATCGGTTCCCCCAATGAGAATTCTCCGCTCCTGATCACCACGAATTTCTCGTTGACGTACTTCATCGTGTCGGGGGAGATCGAGGCTAGCCGTATTCCCAGTTGGCTTGCAATAATGGATACCGAGGGTCTTTCCGTCCTGACCGCATGGGCCGCGGGGAAGTTCGTAGGGGATGCCATGGGGGCCTTCATCAAGAAGAGCGGCATTGAGGATAAAATCAAACACCGAAAGATCATCATTCCAGGAGCAGTAGCCGTGGTGTCAGGGGATCTGGAGGAGGAGCTGGGGTCGGATTGGGAGGTGATGATTGGGCCGAGGGAGGCGGCTCACCTGCCCGGCTATCTCAAGGAGATGTGGACGTAAGAAATTCTCTTCAATTGCGAGGCGACTCGATAAAAAAGGAGGAGGAGCATGTTACTGATCGGGGAAAACCTCAACGTCATGGTTAAACGGATCGGTGAGGCCATGAAGAACCGGGAAGCCAAGACGATTCAGGAGCTGGCCGTTGCCGAGGCCGAGGCCGGGGTAGACTATATCGATATCAATCTGGGACCAGCACGAAAGGCGGGGGACGAGTTGATGGAGTGGATCGTCAAGACGGTCCAAGAGGTCGTGGACCTTCCCCTCTTCCTGGATACCACCAACGAGGTGGCCATCGAGGCCGGCTTGAAGGCGTATAAGAACAAGCAGGGAAAGGCCGTCATCAATTCCATCATGGCCAGGCCGGAGAGGATGCAGGCCGAGTTGCCCCTGGCCCAGAAGTACGACGCGGGTTTTGTGGCACTCCTCTGGGGACCCGAGGGGATGCCGCGGGATGCCAGTGAGAGGGGATCGCTGGCGGCCGAATTGATGGGAAAGGCAGCAGAGTACGGTATACCGAGTGAAGATGTCTGGATTGACCCTATTGTAACACCCGTGAGCAGTCAACAGGATCAGGTAAAGAGCCTCCTCGAGTTCATGATGATGTTCAAGGACCTCCAGGAGACGACTCCGGGGTTAAAGTCGACCTGTGGCCTCTCGAACGTATCCAACGGCGCACCCTCCCATTTGAGGCCTATCCTCAATCAGACCTACCTGATGATGACGGAGAAATACGGGATGGAATCCGCCATCGTGGATGCCTTCGACGAGGATCTCAAGAACTTCGCCAGGGGGCAGCGGGAGGATGTTAGGAAAGTGGTCTACAGGGTTGTGGATGGGGATGAGCCGGACTTGGCCTCTTTGAGCAAGGAAGAAGTGGATTACGTTAGGACCACGAAGGTGCTCCTGGGCCACAGCCTCTACTCCGATTCATGGCTCCAGTTCTGATTAACCGTACGAGACCAATAACTCATTGAGCATTTCTTTTCCCCGGTCTTTGTGAAACTGGCCGATTCGGTTCGGGGAGCCGGAGGCAGCATGGGAGGGGATCGAAACGTTCTGATCATTGGGGGTGGTATTGCGGGGATTACTGCGGCTCTTGAGCTGGCGGAGATGGCAATCCCCTCGACCATCATTGAAAGGGAAAATCGGCTGGGGGGGCAGGCGGGCGTTTTTGCCTGTAAGGCGTCAGAGAAATGTAACAAATGCTTTGCCTGTGTGGTGGACAATCAAATACAGGAGGTGAACCGAAGGCCCCAGGTCAAAATCATGACTGAGAGCAGGCTCGAAGGGGTGTCCGGCCAGCCAGGTCGATTCAACGCCCAGGTTCAATGGAATGGCCATGGAATCATGCTCGACGCCTCGGTCATCCTTGTCGCGACGGGCGTTGACTTTTTTGACGCACGGCGAAAGCCTGAGTATGGCTATGGAATCTTCCAGAACGTAATCACCGCTCACGAGCTGGATGAGATGCTTCGGTCCAAAGGAAGAGTTCGCCGCCCATCCGACGGCCATATCCCCTCGAAAATCGCCTTCTTGCAGTGCGTTGGGAGTCGAGATGAAACCATTGGGCACCTGTGGTGTTCCAAGGTCTGCTGCGCTTACGCCCTCCGGTTCATGAGAGCTATCAGGCATGGGAATCCGGAGGTTCAGACCAGCCTTTTCTACATCGATATTCAGCCCCTCGGGAGATCCTTCGAATCTCTCCTTCAATCCTGCCGCCAGGATGAGGGAATGCGCCTCATCCGCAGCCTTCCCTCCAAGGTTTACGGACACAAGAGATCCGCCGACCTCCGTATGAGATTCATAGATCCCGCTTCCGGGGAGATTGTGGAGGAGGGCTTCGATCTGGTTGTGCTCTCCATTGGGATGGAACCACGCCAACATGCCGAAAGGGTTGCGGAGGTTCTCGGGATCCCCAAGGACGAGGATGGATTCTATGGATCCCCTCCCGAGGATTCGGGGGTCTTCTTAGCAGGCGCCTGCAAGGGTCCCAGAGACATTGGAAGCTCTATGATTGACGCCAAGTCAACAGCTCAAAGAATCATTCAGTACCTCGGAGGCATCTGATCGATGAGATCCTCGGGTGATTGTCGAATCGCGGTTTTTCTGGATCACTGCAACGGCGCATTGTCCCATCTCCTTGATGAGGAGATGCTCCGATACATCTCGGGCCTTCCTCACGTGGTTTCCTGTGATCAGGACGAAAACCTCTCATCTCCCGGGGGGCTTGAGAGTCTCGCCGATGGGCTCGCAAAGGGGCAGGCGGATCGGGCGGTTATTGTGGGGGGAAGCCCGACGGTTTATGAGGGATCCTTCCGTCGTCTCGAAGGGGCCCCAGGGTTGAACCCGTATATGTTCCTGGTAGCCAATATTCGCGAACAGGTGGCGTGGACGATCCGCGAGCGGAAGAGGGCAAGGGAGAAGGCCAGAGCGGTCATAGCGAGGAAGATCAGGGAGGCATGCCTACTCAATCCCATTGGACGGGAAAAGGTGAAAATCCCAGCGGAGGCCCTGGTTGTCGGGGGAGGGATCGTTGGAATCAGGGCTGCACTGGTGCTGGCCAACGCCAACATCCGCGTGACACTGCTCACCCGGGCAAAGAATATTGGGGGAAAGGCAATCCAACTGGCGCATTTTTATGACCGTCCCGATGACGTTTCCCCTTGGTTTGAGAAACAGGTTGAGAGGGTAAAGGAGCATCCCAGGATCGACGTGAAAACATCGGTTGAACTGAAAGGTTTTGAGGGGTACCTGGGAGATTACCGAATCACCATACGGGACCCTCACGGGAAGAGGGAAGTGGTGAGAGGTTCGGCCGTTCTTCTGGCGTCGGGGTACGACGTCGTGCCCAACACCGAGGGGATTTTCGGCCATCGGTGTTTCATCTCCCCCCCAAGGTTGGAGGCCATGCTTCGGGAGGGGGGAGAATCCCTCGTGGATGAGAAGGGGAATCCCATCAAGGCCATAACGTTCATCCTGGACCTGGTCAACGAGACCATCAAGATCGACTCAGCAAATGCGATCAAGAACGCCCTCCTTCTGAGAAAAGATCACGACTGCAGGGTATATGTTGTCTGCAGGGATGTTAAGGTGTCCCTGGACGGAATGGAAAGGGAATACCGGAGGGCAAGGGAGATGGGGGTCATTTTCGTTAAATACGATGATCCCCCCAGGTTTTCCCTGGTCAATGGTCAGATCAACGTGGAGGTCAGGGAGGTCGCCACCCGAATGATGGGAGAGGAGTACACCCTTTCTATCATCTCGGATCTGGTTGTCATAAGCGAGAAGTTCGTGCCGTCAAAGGATAACGCAATGTTGGCCGGCGTTTTCGGTATCCCGCTTCCCACGGAGGGGTTTCTCATGGACGATAACCCCCAGTTTGCCGAGGTAAGGGCGAACCGTCGGGGAGTCTTCATCGCTGGAGGCTGCAGGTATCCCCAGACCCTGGACGAAGCCCTGGTGGAGGCGGAAGCCGCGGCTTCTGGGGTGACCCAACTGCTTTCCCAGGGGCTCTATGAGTACGACCTGGCGATTGCCGAAATCGATCCGGCAAAATGCGCAGCTTGTTTAACGTGTTCCCGGGTCTGTCCCCATTCGGCCATCGTGGTGGAGCCGCACGCTGAAAAGAATATCTATAGCACCGGCGGATATGGAGGGGATTTCAAGTGGAGGGCGGCAAGGGTTATGCCAACGCAGTGTTACGGGTGCGGAATCTGCGTCAGTTCGTGTCCAACCAAGGCAATTAGTTTGAAACATCTGACCGACGCCGAGATCTTGCTGCAAATGGAGGCATAGGGGGGTATTTTTGTGGAGTCTTTTAGTCCCAGGATTGTTGCCTTCTGCTGTGATAAGTCCGGATATGTAGCTGCTGATATGGCGGGAAAGCTCGGTATATCGCTGCCGGAGACTCTGGAGATTGTTCGCGTCCCCTGTGCGGGTCGGATCGACGCACTTCACATGCTTCGGGCCCTTGAGAATGGAGCGGATGGGGTATTGATTTTCGCTTGTCATGAAGAAAACTGTCAATCCCTCACCGGGAATCTCATGGTAAAAGCCCGAATCGGATACGTCCACGGGATCATGGAGAACATCGGGCTCGAGCGAGACCGATTGGAGCTCTGCAATCTGGCCACCAACAATGGGGCAAAGTTCGCCGAGACCGTCCAAAGGAAATATGAAGATCTGAAGGGGCTGGGTCCCAGTCCTGTCAAGTGACCATGAGTGTAAAGTTTCCTGGTTCTTGCCGGGGGTATTTTCGTAACCTATTGACTATGGTAAGAAAGCATTCTCGTCATAAGCGAATGTCCTTGTCTCCTCGCTTCAGAGCTTCCAGAGTGACCCTTTCGGGGCTCGCAGGCGGAGAATCTCTACCCCTTCCGGCCTCTAAAGGGCCGGCTTTCCCCTTCCTGCTCGCCCTCGATGGGTACCCCACTCCTTCAGCAATTTCGCTCATAGACAAGGCCGTTCGCTCCGAACAGAGGAAACTCCACATCATAGATGAGACTTCAATTCGTTTTGTGGGAAGGAGTGCGGATAGATGATTAAAGCCGAGCAGAAACCCGTCGAGGAAATCCTCAGCTTTCTCGAGCCCTACAATAAGATTTTCCTCGTTGGATGTAATGCCTGTGTCGCGGTATGCCATGCAGGGGGGGAAAAAGAGGTGGGCCTGCTTGCCTCTGCCCTGAGAATGGCCAGAAAGAAGGCCGGGAAAAGGCTGGAGATCCTGGAGGATTGTTCGACTCGCCAGTGCGAACCCGAATTCGTCGACGAGTTGAGGGATAAAGCCCAGGACGTGGAAGCCATTCTCTCCATCGCCTGTGGGGTTGGGGTCCAGAGCTTAGCAAAGGGATTCCCGGAAATTCCCGTTTATCCAGGGGTGAACACCAAGTTCATGGGCGAGACCGAGGAAGTTGGTGTCTGGGCAGAGAGATGCCAGGCCTGCGGCAACTGTATTCTCCATTTGACCGGGGGCATCTGCCCCGTGGCGAGGTGTGCGAAGCAGCTCCTCAACGGTCCATGTGGCGGATCTCAGGATGGAAATTGTGAGATCAAAAAGGATGTTCCCTGCGTGTGGCAACAGATTTATGATCGCCTCAAGGCCATCGGTCAGCTCCATAGGATGGAACAGTTCATTCCAGCCAAGAAATGGGGCCAAGAGAGCAGGGATAGCGGACCGAGGAGCATTGTGAGGGAGGATCTAAAGCTATGAAGGCCGGAAGCAATCTGGAGAAGGTCTTGGAGAAGGGGCTATTTGCCGTAACGGCGGAGTTGGGTCCTCCAAAGGGTAATGACGTAACCGTCATTGAAAAGAAGGCCAAGCTCCTCAAGGGATACGTAGATGCCATCAACGTTACGGACAATCAGACGGCTATCGTCAGGATGTCCAGCATCGCGGCGTGCTCGCTGTTGGTCCAAATGGGATTGGATCCGGTGATGCAGATGGTTACGAGGGACCGAAACCGCATCGCCATGCAGAGCGACATCTTCGGGGCCTCAGCCCTAGGAGTCAAGAATATGCTCTGTCTGAGCGGAGATCACCAGAGCTTCGGCAACCAGGTGGATGCCAAGAACGTGTTTGACCTGGATTCCATCCAGTTCATCGATTGTGTTCGAACTTTGCGGGATGAGAAGACCATCCTGGGTGGTGATGACCCGGTCGAGGGCGACATCAAGATGTACATCGGGGCTGCTGCCAATCCGTTCGGCGATCCGTTTGAGTTTAGGGTTGTTCGACTGGCCAAAAAGGTGGCAGCAGGGGTGGATTTCATTCAGACCCAATGCATTTATGATATGCCTCGCTTCAAGGAATGGATGAAAATGGTTAGGGATAGGGGCCTCCATGAGAAGGTTCACATTTTGGCCGGTGTGACCCCGCTTAAGTCAGGTGGTATGGCTCGATATATGGCCAAAAACGTCTCCGGGATCTCGATCCCGGAGGAGCTCATCGATCGAATGGTGAAGGCGGAGAAACCCGCTGAGGAGGGGATCAAGCTCTGTGTGGCACAGATTCAGGAATTGAGGGAGATTGAGGGGGTTCACGGGGTTCACATTATGGCCATCGAATGGGAGCACCGGGTCGCAGAGATCGTTGAGATGGCCGGATTGTTACCTCGCCCAACGGCCTAACAAAGGGGAGGGCGGAATGAGCTTGAGAGAGCAATTGGAATCGGGCAAATTCATCGTCATCTCGGAGATCCAGCCTCCGAAGGGGATCAATACAGAGGAGCTCCTGGAAAATGCCGATTTCCTGAAGGGAAGGGTGGATTTCGTGGTCGTCCCAGACCTTCAGAATGCGGTGATGAGACTCGGCTCCCTGGTTACCTGTTATCTCCTCAAGCAAAAGGGGATCACGTCCATCTTCCAGATCGCCTGCGGGAATCGAAACCGATTGGCATTACAATCGGATTTGCTCAATGCGGCGGCATTGGGCATCGAGAACGTCCTCGTGGTCGAGGGCGAGGAGCCTTCGCTGGGGGATCATCCCGAGGCAAAGCCCGTCTACGACCTCACCTCCATTGAGCTCATCTCCGTTATCCAGGGATTACAGAAGGGCCACGACATGTCGGGGAACGATCTCGATGGATTCCCGAAATTCTTCGTCGGGGCCGAGGTCAACCCGGGTTTGGAGCCAGGTGCACTGGAGTTGGAGATTGCCGATATGGAGAAGAAGATCCGCAACGGGGCCAATTTCTTCCTGACGCCGGCGATCTTCGATCCCGTTCTCCTGGAGAAGTTCATGAAGAAGGTGGAGCACCTCAAGGTTCCCATCTTCGTCGGGGTAACCATACTCAAGTCAGCCGGCATGGCCAGGTACATGAACCGTGTAATGAAGGGAGTTTTCGTCCCGGAAGAGACCATCACAAAGCTGTTGAAGGCCCCGGATAAGCTTAAGGCCAGCACCGAGATCGCCTCCAGCCTCATCAGGGAAGCTCAAAACCTCTGTCAGGGAATTTACATGATTCCCATTGGTTGGGAGAAGCGAGTCCCCGCTGTGCTCGATGCAGCAGGCCTTTAAGGGTTCTGCCTTCCTTGTCTCGGCGGAGGTTCTATGCTACGCTTTTCGTAGACACCTTTTCACTTCAAAGCTTTCAGGGAAATGCCGAAAAAGAGTTCGACAAACATACAGAGGCGGGAAAACAATGAGGCTGTTCCCTTCAGGGCCATCGCGGAGATGGGCAATGATGGAATCCTCGTCTGCGATGGGAAGGATCAAATCGTCTTCGCCAACCAAGTATCGGCCGAGATCACCGGGTATTCCCGGGATGAGCTGCTGGGCAAGGGGCTGTCGGTCCTCCTGGGCGACGAGAATAGGGACCTCCTGGAGGATATCCAGACTAACAGAAGCAGGTATGGAAGGAAGTTTTGTGCCGAGATGCAAATCGTTTCGGCTCGTGGGAAGGTCAAGGATGCCGAGGTCTGCATCGCCCCCGCCAAATCCAACGGCACGATGCAGACCTTCGTCTACCTGAGGGATATAACCGAGCGGAAGCGATTCGAGAGGCAGATTAAGGAATCGGAGGAGCGGTACAGGAACCTCTTCGAGCGAGTGCAACACGGGATCTTCGTCAGTACCAAGAGCGGGAGGTTTTTGGATTGTAACCCGGCATTGCTCGCCATATTGGGGTATCGGAGCAAGGAGGAATTCCTCGGAATCGATATCGCGAGAGACCTCTACGTCAACCCTGAGGATCGGAGGATCTTCCAGAGATTGGTGGCGAGAAATGGCTTCGTCAAGGACTTTGAGGTTGAATTTAGGCGAAAGGACGGGCAGAAGATTACCATTCTCCTCACGGCTCATCCCATTCGAAACGGGAAAGGGGAAATTAGCGGCTACGAGGGCTTGAACATCGACATCACCGAGCGGAAGGAGATGGAGAGGAGGGTTCAGGAGGCCGGAAAGAAGTTCCAGAAGATCTCGGAGATGGGTGAGGATGGGATTATTGTGATCGACGAGGGGAATCGGATCATATTTGCCAATAGCATGGCAACGGAGTTGACGGGTTACTCCAACGAAGGGCTGTTGCGGATGAAGTTCACCAATCTCCTCAATGGGCGGGACAGGAGATTTTTAGCCGAGATGCACGATCAGGTTGGGTTGGACGAGAGCAAGCGGCTCTGCACCGAGATGGAAGTTCTCACGGCTGATGGGGAGGCTAAGGAGGCCGAGGTGTGCATTACCATTGCCAGGCCCGAAGGCGGGAAGATGAACACCTACGTCTATCTGAAGGATATCACCGAGCGAAAGAAGATGGTGAACGAAATCCGCCGAAGCAACGAGTTCCTCACCAAGCTCATTGCCAGTTCCGGGGATTGCATTATCGCCGCGGACATGACGGGGAACATCATCATATTCAACAAGGCGGCCGAGGAACTCTTGGGTTACAGGGCGGAGGAGGTGATGGGGAAGGTTAACATCGTTGACCTTTACCCATCTGGGGGGGCGAAGGAAATCATGAGCAAACTGAGGAGCGAGGATTACGGGGGAGTGGGGAAACTTACCCCCCAGCAGTTCACCCTCGTCAAGAAGTCCGGAGAACATATCCCCATCCAGCTTTCGGCCTCAGTGGTTTACGATGAGCAGGGAGGGGAAGTCTGCAGCGTGGGTTTTTTCACGGATCTCCGCCCCAGGATTCAGATGGAAAAAGAGCTGGAGGAAACCCATCTCCAGCTCGTCAACTCGGAAAAGATGGCCTCCCTGGGCAAGCTAGCCGCCGGCATCGCCCATGAAATCAACAATCCATTGGGGGGGATCCTCATTTACTCCAGCCTCATGAAGGAGGAACTGGATGGAGCCGATTCGAGGCGGCAGGACCTGGAGAAGATCGTCCAGGAGGCAACCCGATGCAAGGATATCGTTAAGAGCCTTCTGGAATTTTCGCGGCAGACGGAACCCAAGATGGAACCCACTGATATTAATAAGGCCATCACCGATGGCCTCTTCTTTCTCGAGAACCAGGCCCTCTTCCACAATATCAAAATCGTTAAAAGCCTGTCACCCGTGCCTCCGATGGTTCGGGGAAATCCTGGTCAGCTCAAGCAGGTGTTCATGAACATCATTGTGAACGCTGCTGAGGCGATGCCCGGAGGCGGCACCCTTACCATTAAGACGGCCCCATCCGATGACCAGAAGGCCGTCTCTATCGATTTTGTCGATACGGGGGAAGGGATTCCTCAAGAGAACCTCACCAGGATCTTCGATCCCTTCTTCACCACCAAGGAGTTAGGGAAGGGGACCGGCCTCGGGCTCAGCACATCCTACGGAATTATCGACGAACACGGGGGCCGGATCGATGTCAAGAGCCAGGTGGGAAAAGGGACGACCTTTAGAATAGAGCTGCCTGCGGGGCCTGAGGAAGCCGGATCTCCTTAGGAAAGGAATGGCGAAGATGGATGATATGAAGCCAGAGACAGGAGTCAAAGGTATAGAGATAGAGGGAGGTGGAGGGGTCACTGATCCCTCCTTTGCGAAGCTGGTGGCCCAGGAGAGCGGGGAAAACCTTTTGGCCTGCTACCAATGTCAGAAGTGCTCAGCTGGGTGCCCCGTGGCCTATGCCATGGACATCCTCCCTAATCAGGTTATTCGAATGGTTCAGTTCGGCCTCAGGGAGAAGGTCCTCTCCTCGCATACCATCTGGATATGCGCGTCCTGTTACACGTGTAGCGTTCGATGCCCAAATGACATCGACATCGCCAAGATCATGGATGTCCTCAGGCACATTGCGCTGGGTTCGGGGATTAAGCCCGCGGAGAGGGATATACCCATATTCCATTCGGTTTTCCTCGATTCCATCAAATCGAAGGGCCGGATCCACGAACTCGGACTGATCTGGCAGTATAAGAGCAAAACCAGGGATTTTATGAAGGACGCGGCCCTGGGATGGAAGATGGTGAAAAAGGGGAAAATCAAGCTCTTTCCCTCCAAGTTTGGGGGTGGAAGGGAGATAAAGGGTATTTTCAGCCGACACGAAAAGGGGAAATGAGGTGAAAGAGCTCTCATACTATCCCGGTTGCTCCTTGGAGGGCACCGCTCGGGAATACGGTGAATCCCTTCGCGGCGTGTGCGAGATGTTGGAGGTCAACCTCCACGAGTTGGAGGACTGGACGTGTTGCGGGGCAAGCTCGGCCCATTGCACCGATGAAGCCCTCGCCATCGAGTTGGCTGCCCGGAATCTGGCTTTGGCGGAGAAAGGAGGCAGGGAGCTACTCGTTCCCTGTGTAGCGTGCTACAGCAGGTTCAAGGTGGCGGAGGAAGAGATTCGGGAGCGCCCGGAGAAGTGGGAGACCTCCTACCAGGCGAAGATTTTGATCCACTATGCCCTGGATTTCTTCTGCGAGGATTCACTGCTGGAGGCGGTCGGGGAGAAGGTGGTTGTGCCCCTATCAGGCCTCAAGGTGGCCTGCTACTATGGATGTCTGAGCGTTCGTCCTCCGGGGATCACGGGGGTGAAGAGCTACGAGGATCCCGACCATATGGATCGCTTGATGAGCACCTTGGGTGCGGAACCGCTTCCATGGTCTTATAAGACGGACTGTTGTGGGGCGAGCTTGGTTATGACCAGAACCGATATCGTGAGGAGACTTTCACACCGTTTGTTGGAGATGGCCAAGGAGGCGGAGGCGGATTGTTTGGTTACAGGATGCACGATGTGTCAGTCCAATTTGGACACCCGCCAGGAGGAGATCAGCAAGGAATTCGGACACAGGTATGATATCCCCATCTTCTATTTCACGGAACTGATGGGCCTGGCCATGGGGCATCGGGATGTCAAGAAGTGGCTTGGCCGACACCTCACCGACCCCTTGAGGCTTCTCAGCGAGAAGGGGCTCATGAAGTGATTTTGGTTTAATATGGGCAACAACCCCATAAAGGTGAATTCTATGGGAGCAATCTCAGCCCCTCATTCCGAAGACGAAAAAGTGGGGGCGGTCCTCGTTGTTGGAGGAGGGATTGCCGGCATCCAGGCTTCCCTCGACTTGGCGGAATCGGGGTACTACGTGTACTTGGTGGAGTCCTCTCCGGCTATCGGTGGGGTGATGGCCCAACTGGATAAGACGTTTCCCACCAACGACTGTTCCATGTGTATCCTCTCCCCGAAACTGGTGGAGTGCGGAAGGCATCTCAACATAGAAACCCTCACGTATTCGGAGGTGGTGGACCTTCAAGGTGAGCCGGGCCGGTTCCGGGCAACTGTCAGGAGAAAACCGCGGTATGTGGATTCAACCAAATGTACGGGCTGCGGGGAATGTCCGGAGGTCTGCCCCGTGGGGATTACCAGCGAATTCGATGAGGGTTTGGTGGACCGGAAGGCCATCTACCGTCCCTACGCCCAGGCATTCCCCAATATCTTTACCATCGACAAGGGGGATCGGGCCCCCTGTGTGATGAATTGCCCGGCACGGGTGAATGTCCAGGGTTATGTCGCCCTCATCTCCCAGGGGAAGTATGAAGAGGCTTTCCAGCTCATCATGGAGAGCCTTCCCCTTCCAGGGGTATTGGGGAGGATATGTCCCCACCCCTGTGAGACCGAATGCAACCGGGCTTCCGTAGATGAGCCCATTGCCATCTGTGACTTGAAGCGCTTTGTGGCGGACCGCGCCGAGAGGAAACTCCCCGTGAAGAAGGAGGAGAGGCCGGAGAAGGTGGCCATCATCGGCTCCGGGCCCGCTGGATTGAGCGCGGCCTACTACTTGTCCCTGGAGGGATATGGGGTAACGGTCTTCGAAAAACTTCCAACCCCCGGGGGGATGTTGCGCACGGGCATTCCAGAATATCGTCTTCCCCGGGAGGTCCTGGACGCGGACATTGGGAGCCTCGGTGTCGATATCAAGACGAATACATCCGTTGGAGAGGACATAACCATTGAGGACGTCTTCTCTCAGGGGTTTAAGGCTATCTTTATAGCCACCGGGGCCTACCGGGATCTCGGGTTGAACATCCCCGGGGAGGATGGCCAAGGGGTAATTCCGGGAGTCGCCTTTCTGGGGAAGATCAATTCGGGGGAAAAGGTGGGGGTAGGGGAGAGGACGGCGGTCATCGGGGGCGGCAATGTGGCCATCGACGCGGCCAGGTCGGCCCTGCGGATGGGCTCGAAGAAAGTAACCATCCTCTACAGGAGGTCCCGGCAGGAGATGCCCGCCAACGAGGAGGAGATCGAAGAAGCCCTTTCGGAGGGAATCGAGATCGAGTATCTCACAGCCCCGAGCGAGATTATTGCCAAGGGGAAGAGGGGGATTGAGCTCCGGTGTCTCCGGATGCGATTGGGAGAGCCCGACGCATCGGGAAGGAGGAGGCCTATTCCCATCGAGGGCTCGGAGTTCGGGATTGAAGTCGATACGGTTATTCCCGCCATCGGCCAGGCACCTGATCTGTCCTTCATTTCCCCGGAGACGGGAATTGAGCTGACGGAGAGGGGAACTGTACAGGTGGACCCCGTGACCCGTCAGACCTCCCGGCAGGGCATCTTTGCGGGAGGAGATGCCGTCACCGGTCCCGGTATTGCTATCGAGGCGGTTGCGGCGGGGAAGGAGGCGGCCATCTCCATCCATCGATATCTCAACGGACAAGACCTGAGAGAGGGTCGGGAGCCATCCCCATGGCAAAGGGCAAGTGTGGATGACCTCTTGGCCGCGGCCCAAAAAAGGCCCAGGGAGAGGGCGGATCTCCTCGCACCCGAGAGGAGGAGGGATGGTTTCCAAGAGGTGAGATTGGCTCTTACCGAGGAGGGGGCCTTACGGGAGGCTCAACGCTGCCTCAATTGCGGGCTCTGTTCGGAATGCCTCCAGTGCGTTTCCGTATGTAAGGCCGATGCCATCGTTCACGATATGAAGGAGGAGATCCTCGACATTGAGGTGGGGTCGGTAATCCTGTGCCCGGGCTTCGACGAATTCGATGCCACGCGACTGGCCAGCTACGGATACGGTCGTTACCCCAACGTGATCACCAGCATCCAATTCGAACGCACCCTGAGCGCATCAGGCCCTTACCAGGGATCCCTTCTCAGGCCCTCCGATAAAACCATGCCCCGTAGGATCGCCTGGATTCAGTGTGCGGGATCCAGGGACATGAGCGGCGAGAACGGGAACGAGTACTGCTCCTCTGTCTGCTGCATGTACGCCATCAAGGAAGCGGTTATCGCCAAGGAACATCAAGAGGAGGTGCAACCCACCATCTTCTACATGGACATTCGCTGTCAGGGAAAGGATTTCGACCTCTATTTCGAGAGGGCAAAGCGGGAGTACGGGGTCCGGTTCGTTCGATGTATGATTTCAAGGGTGGCCGAGAGGCCGAGTTCGAAAAACCTGGCCATCTCATATATCGACGAGAACGGGCGAGCTGTGGAGGACGAATTCGATTTGGTGGTTTTGTCCGTGGGATTGACCCCACCCACGGGAGCGAGGGAACTGGCGGAGACGTTGGGACTCGAATTCGATCCCTATGGTTTCTGTAAAACACATGAGTTTTCACCCCTGGACACCTCAAGGCCGGGGATATACGTATGCGGGGCCTTTCAAGGGCCGAAGGATATCCCGGAGACGGTGGCCCAGGCCAGC
>Ga0209636_10003430_pt1 | contig 16179 bp, 9 predicted proteins | sample DeeMarSWOR152_54_FD_187464 | JGI IMG/M metagenome (GOLD analysis project Ga0209636, IMG submission 187464) | Marine sediment microbial communities from White Oak River estuary, North Carolina - WOR-1-52-54 (SPAdes) (version 2) | ecosystem: Environmental > Aquatic > Marine > Intertidal zone >...
GCCCTGGTCAGGCCGACAACCCCGGCATTAGCAGCACAGTACTCGGCATGTTTCAAAACATCTCCGAGAAAAGCCCTTGATGTGCAATTGATTATTCGTCCCCACTTCTGCTTCATCATGTGGGGAGCAGCATGGCGAATCGTGTTGAAATAACCCCTGGGCTTAGTGAGAGTAACACGGTCCCACAACTCCTCTGTAATCTCCCAGATAGCGCCGAAACCGAACGTTCCAGCAACATTAACCAGGATATCGATCTTCCCGAAGCTGTCAACGGCTGTTTGAATCATCTTGCCGGCGACCTCAAAATTGGCGATATCGCCAAAGAAAGGTAGGGCCTCACCGCCTAATTCTTTTATCAACTGGGCGGTGGTTTCAGCGTCCCCGGTTGACTCTTCGGCCTGTTTGAGCAGCCATTCTTTCTGTTCCTGGTCAAGCGAATTTACCAATGAATCGTTTAAGATGGCATTACCGGTGGAGTTGCGGCGACGGTTATTAGTCAGCACTTTAGCGCCTTCTTGAGCCAAACCTATGGCGATAGCTCGTCCAATGCCTTGACCTGACCCAGTGACGACAGCCACTTTACCTGTTAATGTATCTCCCATTTCTTTTCATCCCTCCTTACTATTTAATGGCTTTTTCCAGTTCGTGAGTCGTTGGCAACTTCGGCACAACCTGGCAACGGGTTATTTCTCCTTTGGTTATTGGGAAATCATCAAATGACCATGGTCTCCTTAAATCCGAGATTGATTGAAGTTGCCCCTTCTATTCTATGCGGTGATGGTGAAAGATCTGGCACCGATATTTTATTGCTTGTTACGGGAAAAGGGGCAGCCATATCCTGCTGGAGAGACGGGTTTTACCCTCTGCTATTGTTTGCTCTCATTTACCTTTCGTTTTTTATCAATCCATAACACTACCACAGCCAGCAATGTTGTTGTAAAGATTAAAACTGCGCCGATGCGGTAAGCACTCGTCACACCGCTGACTAAGGCATGTGTTGGGGCAGTCGTTATGTCTGTTAATGTTGACATGTTCGCCGAGGCCAAGAGCGTAGCAGTAAAGATGGCCCCCATTATGGGCATGCCTGTCGTATGTCCCAGGTTGCGCGTAAGCGCCATCAATCCCGAGGCCACCCCCAATCTTTCCGGTGGGGCCGCACCCATTATGGCGCTATTATTGGGACTCATGAAAAACCCCAATCCAATACCAAGAAGGCCTACTCTCAAGAGATAGCCAAGTACACCGACATCAGAAGTCAATGTGCTGATAGAGAGGCATCCACCGGCAATAATGAGGAATCCTGTGATACTAATACCCCGTGTGCCGAAACGGTCGGAAAGGTTTCCAGATACCGGTGCGATTAACCCCATGGCTACAGGTGTGATCATCATGATGAGGCCAATTTGTTGAGGAGGATAGTGTTTAACCAATTGGAGAAAGAAGGGCATGAGGAATACACCACTGAGAGCAACAAAGGCCAAAAAGCCCATCATAAGGTTGAGGCTAAAAGGTATGTTGCGGAATAGGCTCAAGTCCACCATAGGATGTTTGACCTTTTTTTCAACTGCCAGGAATACAATCATTCCGACAGCTGAGATAATAAACAACCCCTGAACAAGGCCGTTCCTGAAACCTTGATGTTGTCCTATCGTCATTGAGAGAGCGAAACAAACGAGACTCAAGAGCAAAATAATCGCCCCAGTTCCGTCGAAACTCTGGTTTACTTGACGAGGAGGCGTTGTTCGTAAAAAACGCAATGCGGCAAAAAGAGCGATGATGCCAATGGGAATATTAATCAGAAAAACCCATCGCCACCCCACTAATCCAATAATCAGGCCACCAATGGGCGGTCCCAGGGAGATACCTACGGATGCAATACTGCCAGTTATCCCCAGCGCGCGCCCTCGTTCAGAGGGAGGAAAGGCTTCTACAATTATTGCCGGTCCGAGTGCTTGCGTGATCACCGCACCAAATCCCTGTAAAACTCTGAAAGCGATGAGCCACCAAACATTAGGGGAAAGCCCACAGAGAAGTGATCCGAGTGTGAACACGACAAGGCCCCAATTGTAGATGGTTTTCTTCTTATACATATCACCCAATCGGGCTGCTCCCAGCATCGTGGAAGTGATCACTAAGACGTAGCCTAGCACTACCCACTGGACGGTGGCAAATTTCGTGTGTAATTGCTCAACGAGGGTGGGAAGTGAGATATTAACAATACTCATATCCAGGGCCCCCATGATAGTCCCGAGGCCGATGGCCAGCATGGCGCCCCATTTCCCAGCGTATAAGGTTGTTTGGTTACTGTGCATTTCTATTTGTTAAAGATCTTTCTATCGTAATGTATGTTCTCAGTAATTATGAGGAACATTCCATAACCCCGATTGTATGGAATCACAAGCAACGAAGTTAAACTCGCCCGCTTTTCCCATTACCCGGGAATTGCTCAAGATCACAGCGCATCAAGAGTTAACGGGTTGACCTGTGGCAAGGTAATCCTCCGGCAAAATCTTCATTGAAAAATTTATCCGGATTACCTGATCAGCAATCCGGATTCAATATCTTCTCCGATGACAAAAATTCCTTTTTCACCCTAAACCTAAATAATAATTAACACAAAAACCAGGGAAATAAAAGGAACCGATTCTATTTACTAAAAAATATCCTCCCCCTTCGTACTCATAACGCCCAGTGGCTAATGGAGCCCGATAGGGTTTGGACGAAGCTGTTAGCTACTTGTTAGGCGCAGTGACATCTTTCTACCCTCTCGATATTCCCATTGAGAGTTGGGGCTTGCTTTGCTTTCTTCGTACTCACTTCAATAAATTCAAATCCGCACGATAGTATGTGTTACAGTAATGGATGGCGAAATACCCCGGGTAATGAGGCAACCTTTATCTACAATCTTCTTTACCTTTTCTAGGATTTCTGAATCCTCATCATCTATATCGACTTCAACTCGAATGTCGATAGTTTTAACCTTAGCCAGTGAGCCATTATTCTTCCCAGTAGATGCTACGCCTGTCCCTCTCAGCGATTTGATTCGAGCACCCTGCTTTCCAGGCCAAAGTAAACCGTACCGGTAAAACACCCAACCGCCGCTGCACACAACAATCTTCGCATTTGACCTGGTTGCTCTTCTTCAGGAATGCCCGAGTAATCTAGTCGATGATCTTCGAACAACGAGCTATTATAGCTAATCTTGAACTTGGTATCTCCTACCAGTTCAAAATTAACTGATTGGTTCTCTCCATTTCTCAATTTACTTTCTCCTCTTGGCCTAACCCATTTTGCGTATGATGACTGCTGGGAAGATAGCATTTCAACAAGGTTATGTATCAGTGATTTTCAAGGTTTTCTGCCTAGTCTTTATTACCAACCAATTTTGATGGTCTCGTAAAAAGTAATAAATCAGACGGCACAGGAAAAAGCTCCAGATGCAAGGCGTGCGAATCTTTAGGAATGAGGCGTACTTACCAGTACGCCGCAGTGATTTACCCTGTTAAATATTTTCTTTGTCTGATGTTGCTGTTTTCAAGCGGCTTATATATCCCATATCTTTTGTTTGATATGACTGCCTTCAATTTAACAGGGCGGGGGATGAAGCGCAACGCCGCAGATGGACTTTATGCGAAGCCGTCAAAACCTGACTCATAAGAGGATATGGAAATATGCAGGAAAAGCGAAAATTTCCCCGGTTTGCCCTTACGAACCGGGTTATTTGTTTCCGCTACGGCAGACGGATGATCATGCGAACCCTTAATATCAGCCTGGGCGGATTGAAACTGGAGGCCAATTTCGATTTAGGGGTCGGTGAATCCATAGATTTGGCTATTCTTACAAAGAGCACGAGAATTCACTGCAAAGGAATTATCCTCGCAATCGAAGAATTTAGGGATAGGGTTCACGCCAGATTGCGATTCGCCCGTATTTCAGATGTTGATTTAAAGAAATTATCGGATTATCTGCATACCCTTAATTGGGGGGGTCTCCAAAAATGGGTAATCAGCGGAATATTCATCCTGTCGGCATATATTGCCTACGTCTTGATCCGCGCTTACTTTTTCCAATGAAATCTCAGCTTCAGCTCAGGAGGTCTTTTTGCTTCTGCCAGTACGAAACCGGCTCAATACCAAAGGGTAACCTATAAGGGGCAAAGGAGACCATGGCGTCTTTTGGATAGAAAATCGAGGTCGCCCCAAAGCATACCATAATCTGGTAGAATCCCATCGTCCCTTCACTTCATTGCTTTGCACTTTCTTACGAGTGCGCCGCAGTGATTTACCCTGTTAAATATTTTCTTTGTTTGATGTTACTTGTTTCAAGCACCTTCTATACCCCATATCTTTTGATATGGCTGCCTTCAATTTAACAGGGCAGGGGATGAAGCGCAACCGTGCCCTTCGGCTTTACTCAGGGACATGAGTCCTTCGACCTTGCTCAGGACCGTGAGCTTGTCGAACGGCCTATCGAATGGCAGATGGGCTTTTTATGAAGCCACATCCCAAAATCCACCGTCTAATTTAAGTATCGAAAGTGACATCGGTAGGTTATGGAATATTCCTGATCACCAGCACGGTATTAGATGCAAGGCGCCGAGGAGCGACGACTGAGGCGTATGGAGCAATACACCGCAAGCCTATCGAGAGCCTTAAGGTCGAACGAGAGGAGTGATCGAAGGCAACGCCGCCCTTCGGCTTTACTCGGGGCCATGAGTCCTTCGACCTTGCTCAGGACCGTGAGCTTGTCGAACAGCCTGTCGAATGGCAGATGATGCCTTGATGGTGGATCAGGGCATCCTTTCTTGCTTGAAATATAACCCCACCCCCTCTATACTGTACGTTATTAAAAGTGAGTTTTTATCACCCATCGCTCACTACCACTTTGGTTGGGAGGTATTTCCTATGGATAGACGAAAGGTGAAGTTTAGACTCCTTTCCATGCTGTTTTGTTTAACGATTCTGGCGGGCTGTGCCACTCTGAGACCAGGTATTTGCAAAGCTAAGGTCCCGCCCGTAGCGGATCTTGATCCGATCTACGAGCTTCCCACTATCCCTCTCGCTGAAAAAGAGGCAGTCCACTTTGATGCCATTATTGAGCATCATCTTAATGAACAGGGGTATTTACTCTATCGGTCCTATTTACCACTTTCCCATCCTGAAAACTATCAGCTGTCCCATAACGGGGCTGATCACCCCGCATGGCACGGTCACTGGATGGCTGCTCTTGCTATGAGGCTCGCCGTGGAGGGGACATCTCCAGAGGTAAAGTCCTTACTCCATGAAGCCGTGGAGGGTCTCTGGACGAATTTCAAGGCAACTGGCATAACCGGCTTGCTGGCCCGTGCGTACCTAAAGTATGAGGGCGATGAGCCTCTGCCATGGATGGCGACTGAAGAACAGGAACCAACCAAGTTCTGGCAGAAGGGAGAAAATGGCTTCTGGTTCCGAAACGGCGTCGCAAAAGACCACTATCGTGGAGCGGTATTCGGGCTCGCTACCGTTGTTGGCTTAGAGAACCGGGGAGCTATCTTCCTCGATCAGGCAACGAGTAAGCTGGTACGTAAAACTCTGGTCGAAATTGCCCATTATCTTATTGATAATAAGTACAGGATTATTGATGTAAGCGGCAGGGTGACGGAGTTCGGAAGGCTCGATGATTGGCTTTACAATGGATTCGATGGCCTTCAGCTCCTAGCCATGCTGCGTGCTGGGAAGGCTATAGGTGACGAGAAGTGTGCCAGAGAGTATAATTGGCTCCTCCTCTTCGGCGCAAGCAAGGTTATTGCAATTACCCTGGGTGGATTGGGAGACTTCTATGCCATGATAGGGCGTGAGAATGCATTTGGTCATTTCAGCGATGATATGGCTATCTATACGAATGCCTTTACCCTCTTTCTCAATTCGGACGAGAAAGATCGAAGGGTTCTGGTAGATATTACGTATGCCCTTCGGAAAATGTGGCAATTCCTTCGCTACTCCCGAAAAAGCTATATGACCTTCATCCAAGCGGTATTGTCAGAGGTCTCCGAGGAGGAGCGAGAACAGGCCCTTGAGACGCTGAGGATGTTCCCGGATGATAAGCGGTTCATCTCAAATCTGGAGCTGGAAGAGACCCATAGTGTTCAGCCCATCCCTAATCAGTATATAAACAGCCATTATTGGAAGGCCGACTACTTTCGAAAGGCTAATCTAACCGATGCCTCCGAGAGGATTGATATTGAGCATTCCGGCCAGGATTACCTCTTTGTTTACTGGATGGGTAGGTACTTCGGCTTGATCTCAGAGGAAGAGGCGAGCGCTCCCGTAATGGGGGGGGATGAGTGAACTTGTGTTGTTGAACGCTGCCAGATATGGATGTTTTTACCATATGGGGTCTTTTTCCCCCAACTTCCTCAAGGTGAGCGTATTATCCTCGATTAACACGTAGGTATTGTGACTGCTATCCTCTTTTAGCCAGCTTCCACAATTAACGACGGCCAGATTATCAGCAATCTCCTTGCGGCCGGGAACGTGGCTATGCCCGAAAATAAAACGCAGGGGTTTTTGGTATTGCCAACCGGACACCTGCAAATAATTCCTTATCTCATGTTCAATCTCATCGATTTCCGTTCCCCTATCCTTTTTCATCCTTTTGATTCTCGACTCCAACCAGATTGCCCAAATTGGATGGATTAACCACCTCAAGAGTTTAGGAGCCAGAGCATCTAACAACTCGTTCATGATAACGAGAAGAGCCCCTGGGGAACCATATTCTTCCCAGGCAGCATAGAGTTTATCCCTCATCTCCTTACTGCGTTCCAAATGATAGTAGATGAGCTCCAAGATGGGAGAGTTAGCTATGAGGAGATCATTTAAGCTTTTCCCTTCGCGTAATGCTTCGCCTGGGCCCATCAACAGAACACAGGGACCATACACCTGGTGGCCATGATGGAACACGTAGTGAATCCCGTTGTTCTCAAATTCATAGTTGGGATAGCGTATTACAAACTTCTCCTCCAGATCATCGGGCAGGACCTCTGAAAAAAAGGACTCTTTATCCGAGAATTGACTGATATAGTTGGGCAATTTGGGAAGGCCCTCGTTTCCGATAGGCTCAATAACATCCCGTTTTTCAACGTGCAAAAGCCATATATGATAGTCATGGTTCCCGGGGATATAGATGATCTTCCCTATGTCGAGACTGCTTATGCGTTTAAAAAACTCCCGTGCTTTGCGGATAACATCCTGGAAGGCTGAAAAGGCCAAATCTAAGATATCACCGAGTAAGATGAGCTCATCAATTTTTTTGCCCTGGTTGAGCTCTTTTATGAGCTTCTTAACCACATTATGGTTCTCAAGCGTGCTTCGACGATCCCCCAAGTGGGAATCGGAGATAACGGCGATTCTCCTTTTTTCATCCCTCGGCGACATGGATCATCTCTTAGTTGTTCAGTTTCCCTTACAATATCCTCTAACTGATTCCAGAAAACAATTTATAGAGTTTTGCACTGAGCTCTGGATCGACCACGCCCTGTCTAACCCTCTCAAAAAACAGGCTCCTTATGGGATCGGTAAGGACCCTCATAATACGACGGAAAGTACTTTTTTCCTTATATTCGAAATAGGGGTCCATGGTGGCAAAGATCGAGTAGAAGAAATTACCGAAATAGTACTCGCGGTCAAGTCCAAATGCGAGTTTCGTAACGATGTCATGGACATTAACCCAATCGGGATGGAGGGTTCGGTCCCCCACCATATGAATTTCCGGCTTTCCAAATTTCTGGACTGCCAACTTCATATAATCGCTCACCATGGGATCGAGCCCCATCTTGGCTGATCCAATCCAGTCTACTGCGACTAAATCGTCCCCGCCGATAATCGTTTCCGTATAGTTAGGATCTTTATCGGCGAAGACGCCAAAAGGTCCATCAGCACTGATATGGGCATCCACAAACCCGAAATGAACCGGGAAATGCTTTAGGAACTCTATCGTGGTTGAAAATATGTCGCGTTCACAATGATATTCCTTAAATTTGTCCTCCTTTGGCAGGGCTCCATAGATATTCTTGATGGTCAAGGTATAAAAGGCATAGGCATGGGTCTTATTCTTGGCAAAGGAAATCCTGAAGTCGGCATTCTTCCATTCTGTATTTACCGGGTGTTTTCCCAAGCTTCCTGAAAATTCATATTCTTCAGTACCCAGGGAAAGATCGATAATCCGATATTTCCCTCCGCTGGGGCAGACCCCGTCCAATCCAATGTATTGTGCGACGGTGCTCACCTCCCTGTTGGTAAAAAACGTGCCAAAGGTACTTCTGGCTTCGGCTATTGCGATAGTGCGGTACCCGTTTTCCCAAATCCGACTCACTAGGTGCTCAACCAGTTCAGGATCGGTAAACGTAGTGCGATCCTTCAAGGAATACATGAACATGAAACTTGGCTTTATGATGATGGATAGGTCTTCCTTGTTCTTCCCCCTTTCCTCTCTCATGGCCTCCAATTTATCGAAAAATCTCGTCATTTCAATTACCTGATCTAAGGCCTTACATTTATCGGAATCCTTAACCGCTGCAACAAGAGCTTCACGGTCACTATTGATGCTTCCCAGATTGAGGACATCCATATTTTCCTCTAATGCAAGCCTACCTTTACCCTCAGTGTTTCCCAGATCAACAATACGCCGTTGAAAGACGGCCGTGGGATAATGATCATTGTTTATCTCCAGGAGAACCTTCTCTGGGGGTGGAAAGGTATCCCCTTCCTCCCTTGGGAGTAAACGGAAGCTATCACCCTTTATCTCCAAATCCAACCAGGCAACATGATCGATAATCTTTCCCAACTGCTCCTCGATCGTACCGGCAATAAGATCCCTACGATCCTCTCTTAACACATCGGTGCGGATATGGAGCCTTAAGGCGTCTGAAGCAGGGTCAACGGTGCAGAAGTAATTATAGTAGAGGGTAGGCCACTTGATATTCTGGAACGTGGAAATCTCAGCTTCCCCGAGAGCTCTATCTTTCTCTATCGTGAACGTAGTACTCTCCGGCCCTTTCTTCAGGGTAATTTCCCCTTTCTCAACAGCAACTTTGTGTGGGGTGAGGTGCATTCCCAGGGTATCGAAATGAGGGAGCCATTCACGGATATCCTCCATAAATGATCGTTTGATATGCCTTTTGTAATTGCATATCAAGCCGAAGGGTATATCCTGCCGAGGAAAGGGGCTTGCATTGAACTTCAAATCGATTTTGATATTCAGTCTCTCGAGATGTTCAGGGAGGGGAGATTTTCTCATCTGGCTGAAAGAGGCACGATTTCCTTTGCTAATCTCACATATTTCTCCTTCATAGCGGTATATCCCCTTCACGACATCCAGGAGGAGATTTTCAATTCTATGGTTAGTTAAGACAAACCGCCTCAATGTTCCATCCCCTTCCTTTATCAAGAGCGCTATATCCCAAAAGGTAGTTTTATCCCCCCATGGGAAATCCTTGTCATGAATTCCCGAGAAGAAGAAGAAATCCTTTAATTCACCCTCATGGGACAGGCGGCCGTAAAAGACCAGGTTTTCATAGGCAGTGTAATAGAATGGACTTATGTCATAGAGATAGGTATCACGCACCTCGCCATAGACAAAGGAGAAAAACTGGAATGTAACTTTCGTTCGGTCTATCAAGTTCTCGCAATTGGTAACTTCCATGGAGGCGATCATAGAAGGAAGATCAGCGAGGTGATATTTGAGGATACCCGAGCCGAAGAGGGTAAATTCACCATCAGTTACTCGATAGATTCGAATGAAGAGGGTGGTTATATCCTCAAGGAGGTCGATCTTGCCCTTATCGTGGTAGATGATCTTTTGACCGTCCAGATAGTATTCGCTGCCATCGTGCCCAGTAAAGTTGAATGTGTAGGTCATGCGTCTTTCCCCGGTAGCTTCAGATGGCTGGAAGAGATTAAATTCACCATTTCTTATCTCCAGATTCTTACCGAGGGAAGAACTTGATATCATGCCCGTGAGTTTCGCCTTATGTCCGGAAATCTTTATGAAGTCATCCATATCTTCTATATCAATGGTTACCCAGAACTGGAACCGGTTATTGGATTCCTCGCCTTTTTCGTATCCCGCTTCATAATCATCCAGCCCCTCGGCGAAATAGCCCCACATAGTCTCACTAAATTTCAGACCTGGCCTCTGCGACATGTTAGCCTCCTCCCTTAATCAATTCTGTATTGCCTGCCTGATATCTATAGTACCTGCAACCTTTTTCTTATGGCCGATTATAAACCAAAAAGTTAGGCGCGTCCATGAAATGATGAATTCGCACAAGATACATGCCATTATCGTCTTTCCCCTCAAAACTTCATGATTGTCCGATCAGCCCCGCAATGTTTCCGCCGACTCCCTCACTGCCAGCCACCACTCTCTCCGTACGCTAGGACGGGACCTTGTAGTGTCCTTTACGATTACATATGGATAATCCTTCTGCCGGGAAGCCCAGAATCTGAGGTTGTTCATCCTTTTGCTTCTGTAGGTCTAAACAATCTCACCTTCGAGTACATTTCAAGTAAATTCAGATAAATATTGAACTGTCTTAAAACGGTTGTCTATGCTGCATTTCTGACTCCATGTGACCGGGGAAAATGCCATTCCCAATCTTCCCTGTTGGTACATATTAGCCCATGCCTGACAATGCTATCCTTCCGTCACATCGCCTTCGATCAAAAATTCCCTCCATAGCGACACCATAAGTAAAAGCGACCGGTTGTCCTTTTCACGGCCCGAGTTTATAATGGGGTAATAAGACCAGCTTTATTTACGGTGCGCGATGAAAGGAGGAAGGTATGGACTCGATCAAGGTGACGACATTCAACGCTGAAAATCTATTCGCACGATATCAATTCAGGCGGAATATCAAGAATCTGGATAGGATTATCCGTGATGGATGGACCGTGAACCACACCTTCTTCAGCATCTACAATGAACGGGAGAAGAAGATTACCGGTGAAACCATACGAGCTGTGGATGCGGACGTCATTGCGCTCCAGGAGGTGGAAAACCTGGACACATTGAGGAAATTCCGAACGGACTACCTCGGAGGGCGGAAGGGGTATCCCTATACAGTCGTCATCGATGGAAATGATCCACGTCGAATCGATGTCGCTATACTCAGCCGATACCCCCTGACCAATATCCAGACACACAGCCACTTGTGGTCCCCGGAGCTCCACGCATATCTCTTTTCCCGGGACTGCCTCGTCGCCGATGTGCAGGGCCCGGGGAATTTGAGCTTCACCCTTTTCGTCAATCACTTCAAGTCGATGATTGATACGGATGATCCCGAAAACGGTCGACGGAACACGAGGGAGAGGAGGGCCGTGCAGGCGCGGGCAGTGAAGCAGATCGTTACCGTTCGATTCGGCACCAACGCCGGCGTCCATCCCTTCATCATTCTCGGCGACTTCAACGACTATTTGGAATCCGATGATCAAGGCGAGCCCGGCATCGGTGAGTTAGTCCAGTGGGATCAGGTTGTAAATGTCGTAGATCGATTGCCTGAAGGTGAGCGATGGACGCACTACTTCAAGGGTGGGGGAGTCCTTGAGCCAGCATACCATCAATTGGATTACCTGCTCCTCTCGAAGTCACTGGCTGAGCGTAACCCGCATGAGCCCCATATCGAACGGAGAGGACTGCCCAAGCGGGCGACTAGATACTCCGGGGAACGGTTTTCGGGCGTGGGACTGAATTCACCGAAAGCCTCCGATCACTGTCCAGTTGTCATGGAGCTCCAATTCTGAACGAAGGAGATTTTAAACATGAAAACCTAATAATTTCAAGACTTTGGGTAATGTCTTCTAAACTTTTTTCCTGGCTCAAAAAATCCTGAATTATTTTCCCGGAAATAACGAGAATTTCACCTCGGACCTATCTGTTGAATATCTGTAAATCCCAGTCCCCACAATGTTTTCACGCCCCACGACAACATCCGACAATACCCATCTCCGGCTCAGGTTCAGCTTAATTGTGTGAAATTGTGAAAAAATAAGAGCTATTCAAAGGAAATCTAAGATTTAATGAGGTTATTAAATCAAAGATTTCATATGCGGATTTATACGATTTAATTATTTGAATTTATTACCGAAATTAATTGGGAGTAAATAGGTCAGATATAATTGCTCATAACTCAATAAGGATCGATTTGTATTTACTATCCTCTTTTTGTATATATGAAATTAACAACCGAAAGGCTAAACCATCCGTGAGGGTGGGACGGAAAGCCACGGGTCTAGGCGGGGGAGGATCCCTGAATTTCCGAGATGTGACATCATGGTTTTCTAGACAGCCGGGTTGCCGAAGTGAATACGTGGCAGGAAATTTCTCGAAGGTCCCAACATATATAGCCTCCAGGAGTGCTTGAATAGCTTCTTGGAGGCTTTTTAATCGAACACCTCAAGAACGGTTGCGTCTTGAATTGTGAACTTCATTAATGCGTAAATTAATATCATAACATATAATGTATTTTTGATAGGTTTCTTTGGAAGCAAACCTGGGATAGATAACGAAGAGCCACTGTATTGAAATCCTCAAAAATCCTTAGCCGAGAGGCAAGGACCAGATTGATGGAACAGATAGTCACGGAGCTATGTTATCAGCTCCAAATAGAATTAGGGGAAGTTATGAGAATCGACTACAGCGCAGATCCACCACACATATAGGGTTAATTTATGGCGAATAGAATAAAATCCGCAAGGGAGGTGGACTTCACACCCCGAGGCGAGGTTTTTTCTTCCCCAAGCGACTGGCGGGACGTGTTCATCTATTTCCTGTTCGTCGATCGGTTCGATAATAATGGGGAAAACCTCCCCGCCTACGATCCCTCTTCTGCTCCAAAAGGTCGGGACCCCGAACAGGGAAAGGTGTTCCAGGGGGGAAATATCAAGGGCATCATCCGCCGGCTGGAGTATATTCACGGGCTTGGGGCGAAGGCGATATGGCTGAGTCCCGTGTTCAAAAACCGCCATGAGAGGAACGATACCTATCATGGGTATGGCATTCAGGATTTTCTGGAGGTGGACCCGAGATTTGGTACCGTGCAGGACCTGCAGGAACTAGTCAGGCAGGCCCACGCAATGGGCATATATGTCATCCTGGATATCATCATCAACCACACGGGGGACAACTGGGCCTATCCGGGCGACTACCCTTACTATTACTGGAAAGAGGTTCCCGGACCTTTTGACTTCGGTTTTTGGCGAGAAGTCGATTCAGCGGCGGGGTTCCAGGATGATGACGCCGTCTGGCCCGAAGAACTTCGGCAACCGGAATCATATAAGAGAAGGGGGCAGATCCGGGATTGGAACGATCCCGATCAGGCCATCAACGGTGATTTTCTCAGCCTAAAGGAACTGGATATCGCCCAATCCAATGTGTTGGACACCCTAATCAAGATCTATAAATACTGGATTTCAATTACGGATGTGGATGGATTTCGGCTGGACACGGTAAAACATATGGAGTCGAGCGCAACGGCCATCTTCTGCAATGCCGTACGTGAATATGCCAAGCGGATCGGTAAACACAATTTTTTTCTCTTCGGTGAGATAGTCGGAGATGATTTGACCATACAGCGTTATATCGGTCGTAACAGCCGCATACCAGGGACAAATGAGCGTTTTCCTTCCCTTGATGCTGCACTCGATTTTCCCCTGTATTTCGTATTGGAAGAGGTCATCAAGGGCTTTCTTAATCCCGCCCATCTGCGGGAGCGGTACGAACGCTTCAAGATGCTCTATGCCGATCATGGTGAGGCCGGGCGCTACTTCGTCACATTCGTGGACAACCATGACCAGATGTCAAGACCATACCGGCGTTTTATGCATCATAATCCTTTCCTCGGGCAGGCAGTCCTGGCTATCGGATATCTGCTGACCAGTCAGGGTGTGACCTGCATTTACTACGGCACTGAACAAGGCTTTGATGGTGGAGGAGACCACGATAGCTCTGTCAGGGAATGTATGTTCGGCGGCCAATGGGGCTCCTTCGAGAGCACGGGTCACCACTTTTTCAACCCGGAGCACCTGATATACCGGGGCATCGCCAAAGTGGCGGCGATCAGAGGGCGTGAGCCGGCACTGCGCTATGGCAGGCAGTATTTCCGGGAGATCTCGGGGAACGGAAGGGATTTCGGGCACCCGATAGATGGGAAGTGTACGCTGGCATATTCAAGGATACTCGACACCAGCGAGATTCTCATTACTATGAATCTAGAGGCCAGCCCCAGGAATGACTTTATTGCGGTAGATGCCAATCTGAACCCCAACGGGCAGGTAATGGTCAATCTGCTCAACCCCCAAAAGCGCGTAACCGTTGAGCGGAGAGGTCCAAGCCACGCTGTGAGGGTGTCATTAGAGGGTCATGAAATGGCCATTTTCAAACTCCAACATGACGAATAGTAAAGGGAAAAAAGGAGGTTATCACATGAGCGCTAATGAAAGGACCCGGAGACCCCTCTGTTTGGAGCTTGTCAGCGTTCTGTTAACACCTTTCGTGCTAGCAGCCAGGTGCAAGCTACTGGGTACCTACAAGATCAATCAACAACAACAGAAGAATGCCCAAATTATCGCAAAGGCTCAGATGGAAAATGCCACATTTATGCCCTCAAGCCTGAAAGATGGAATCTTTACGAAAGAAACGATGATTCAGTTAATAGCGAAATATCGGGAGGAGATCGATCGAAATCCGTACGGGGAAGATCTCCTGCGCATTCTGACCGAAAAATATAATGAGTCTCCATCAGAACTTGGAGACTAATCCCACCAAGAAATCCCGGGGGAAGGAGGCAGACAATGGCTAAGAAAGCGGAATTGGGAAATTATTTCTGGCGTGGCGGTCAGCGGATCGATCTGGAGAAGGAGGATGAGTTCTTCACCGCCATCGTGAGGGACGAAGCCGAAGGAGAACGGGTGCGGTCCCTGCCCGGCGTGAGCGAGGTGAAGCCAGTGCAAAACAGGATATTCAGGATCCATGTCTCGAAGGATCAGCGGGATGCGGCCATGGACCGTTTCCGCTCCAAGGAGATGGGAGGGGTATGCCACCACGCGTACCGCCCCAAGGGTGCCACCAATACTCGGTATTACCTCACCGACCAGGTAGTGGTTAAATTCAGCCCGAACGTGTCAAAACAAAGGATCGAGTCCATTCTTGGAGAAGCAGGGGTACGGATTCTCAAAGAGTACCCCGGCTCACGGAATACCTTCTTGCTTCAGGTGACACGGGATGCCGGCAAGAACCCCATCAAGGTGGCCAACGCCCTGGCTGAGTGGAAAGAGGTAGAATATGCAGAGCCTAACTTAGTCAGCCGATTCCAGAGTTTCTATATACCAACGGACACGTACTTTGAACGTCAGTGGCACCTTCGTGCCTGGGATGGGCCGGAGCTCCTGGCCGAAGCCGATGTTTCGGCCCCCGAGGCCTGGGATGTGACCAGGGGAAGACGGGACGTCGTCATCGCCGTCATTGATGACGGATTCGACCTTTCTCATCCGGATTTCTCTCCGTCTGGCAAAGTAGTTCATCCCAAGGATTACGTGGATGGGGATGCGAATCCGTTTCCTGTCACCGCACATGGAGACTATCACGGTACTCCCTGTGCCGGCGTTGCGTTGGCGGAGGAGAACGGGGAAGGAGTGGTTGGGATCGCACCGGGATGTGCCTTCATGCCCGTTCGTTTTCCCCTGAGTGCTGATGATGATTTCCTCTGGGAGATCTTTGACCATGTGGGCACGAGGGCTGACGTGATCTCGTGCAGCTGGGGCCCACCTCCGGTTAATGCGCCGCTCGGCCAGCTGCTTAAGGATAAATTTCATCAGCTGGCTACCAGCGGGGGCCCGCGCAAGAAGGGATGCGTAATCGTCTTTGCCGCTGGGAACTATAATGCCCCGCTGAATGATCCACACAATACCAAGTTCCAATGGCGTCACCCCGTCTATGGACTGGTGGAGACGGAGGGTCCCATCCTCAATGGGGAAGCGACCCATCCCGATGTGATCGCGGTCTCGGCCTCCACAAGTCAGCACCGAAAGGCAGCGTATAGTAACTGGGGAAAGGAAATATCTGTTTGCGCCCCCAGCAACAACTTTCACCCCCTGGATCCTTACGCGCATGTCCCGGGGCTGGGAATTTGGACCACGGATAACGAGG
>Ga0209636_10003431_pt1 | contig 16178 bp, 18 predicted proteins | sample DeeMarSWOR152_54_FD_187464 | JGI IMG/M metagenome (GOLD analysis project Ga0209636, IMG submission 187464) | Marine sediment microbial communities from White Oak River estuary, North Carolina - WOR-1-52-54 (SPAdes) (version 2) | ecosystem: Environmental > Aquatic > Marine > Intertidal zone >...
CTGTAGGAACAATTTTGAAACTTCCTTGCAAACCTCCTACGTTTGTAGAATAGGTCCCTTCGCTGCTTTCTGTAACTGTGCAATTTACGGTTTGGGTTTCTCCTGCAGAAAGCTGTATTGCTTTGACCCCTTTGATCACATCGTTAACTCTAAAAGGAAGCGAATAACTGATAGCTTCGTTTCCAGTATTAGTCACGTTAACCGAGATTGTAATGGTTTCATTCACCCAAGCTTCGTTCGGTGTATGAATCAGATAAGATACTTTGAGCGTTGACGGTGGAGGCACATCAGTGATCGTGAATGTTCCATTTAAACCGCCTATTTCAACAAAATAGGTTCCCTCAACGTTTTCGATATCTATGAACTCCACTACGCTGGAATTTCCGCCTGAAAGCAGGATTGTTTGGCTTTCTTTTAACACATTGTTGATTGTGAGGTTCGCTGAATAGCTGCCTTCTTCCTCCCCTACATTAGTCACGTTAGCTGAAATTAAAATGGGTTCACCTAGACCTGCCTCAAACGGTTGAATGGTAAGATCGGTTACCGTAAACTCGGCTGGCTTAGATGCAAAAACAGCCAACTCGCCAGTGTTCTGGAGGTACAAATAAACTCCAGTCGCAATAGCCACAATTATCACGTCAATTATTAAGAGTGCTTCCACTTTAGTGATTGCTGATTTGGAGACCATTCGACTTTCCACTTTGGTATAAGCGCCTACTATATAATTGTCAGCCATTTAAGCCATTCGGAACGCAAGTTGCTGCAGATACTGGTAGCTTAGAATTAAGTGAGCACTCTCAGAAACTAGCAACTCCCTTCTTCTCCGAAGAATTATACCATCTCCAAACCTCATCCGCAACCTTTTCAGAATATCCATAACTAACAAGTAAACTCTTGAAGGCGTGTTTCGCTTTCTCATCCAAGAAGGGTCACGCGCTCATACTAACAACCGAGCTAAAATAAACGTTTTGTATTCCAAATTCAGCTTTTGTAGATGTGCACAACACAAATACACATCGAGACGCAGAACTATCGCTCACTCAAGACTATACCCCCCTTATATAAAGCACTGAAACACAGAGAGAACTGTGCTTTCAGCTTCATTCGTGAAGAAACGCTTATAGGCTATTGTTGCGGGTTTAAGTTTCAGCAGTGGCCCTCTTTGGGCGGGTAGATCAGCTTGGTACGATCGCCACGTTGGCATCGTGGAGGCCGCGGGTTCGAATCCCGCCCCGTCCACCAGTTTTGGCAAAAGCGACTTTAATCGGGCTTCTTTACTATTAAAAATTAGCAAAACATTTTACTAGAAAAGGAGCGGGGGTTGAAACGAATCTTAGGTAAGTATTTTCAACTCTGCTCTTCGATAGTTTCCAGTGATTGATCAACTACGGAATTAGTCTGCTTTCTCTTTTTCTTTACTATCACGGCAATTATGGCTACTACAATAACTACGATTACTGAAACTGCTAAGATTAATACCAGACTTTGCGGAATTCCTGCCAGTCCACCACCTGTTTGCTCTTTTGCCTCCGCCTGCTCCACGTAATCAGCTGCTTTCTGCAAACTTGCTACTGCTTCCTGCCATTTATCTTCATTCCCTAAAAGATGTGCTGTACTGTATTCATTTTTTGCCTGATTTAGGAGTGATTGCGCTTCAGGGTTTTTATAGTTGGCGTTAATAGCCGCGTTTATTTTATCGGCAACTTCAGACCTCAGCGCATAAAAGACTTTCTCGTTAACATCATGAATTTCTATAACTGATATAGGAGAGTCCCAAGAGAAATCGACCATTGCTTGTCCAACCTGTAAACCTTCAACACCTACAAAATAATTATGCGAGCCTGCGCTTACATTTGATGGAATGCGGATAGTTTTTATATCAAAGGTGTAACTGCCATAACTTGAAATGCTTACAGGGTCATCGGATAAATCGAGTCCGTAAAATTCAACTGGAGACATCCAGTCAAACTGAATGCCTATGTAGTATAGTCTAAGCTCATCAGAACAATAGCTTTGAAAAGTTATTCTGGCAGCGGCGGCGTCACCTTGATAATATGTTTGGCTAGACCAAGACAGCGACACAGAGGCTTCCTCTTGGTTAAGGGCAGACACGAGACCAATGCTGAGAATACAAATGATGCTAATGGAAGCAACGACAAGCGTGATTGTAAATGACTTCACTCAATCTCCCCCCATGGCATTAAGTGTATTACCTTGCTATTATTAACTTGCTATATATGTCTTAGGTATACTGAAGTTTATGGGTTAATTAAGTCCTATCCCTTTTTTCTTAACCAAAGATTTCGCAAAACCCGAAAACAGTTTAAAACTTGAGCCTTTACCACCCAACAAGATTCAACAACTTTTTTATTTAATCATACTATATCTTAACCAAGATTTCCAAAAGGAGTTGAGTTTATGAAAGAACTAACCATAAGAAGCCCAGTCTTTGAAAATAACAGGCTTATCCCTGCGAAATATACTTGCGATGGTGAAGACGTAAACCCTCCGTTGACCATCGACGGCGCACCTGACGAAACAAAAAGCATGGTTTTAGTAGTTGACGACCCTGATGCGCCCATGGGCACTTGGGACCACTGGATAGTTTGGAATATCCCTCCTACGAAAAAGATAGAGGAGAATACCGTGCCAGGAACTGAAGGAATAAACGATTTCAGAAAACATTCTTATGGTGGACCGTGCCCGCCCTCAGGAACGCATAGGTATTTCTTCAAAGTCTACGCCTTGGATGCGAAACTTGATTTAAGCTCGAATTCAAGGAAGAAGCATGTGGAGAAAGCGATGCAGGGTCACATACTCGCCAAAGGCGAGCTCGTAGGTCTTTACCGTAGGTCTCGATAGATTCTTTGGGCTAATCAGCAACGCGAAAAATGATAGCGCACTTGCGATATGAGTTGCTTCAATAGAAACCAATCAGGTTTACCTCTGCGCTTGTGAACCTGCAAAAATTTAATAGAAGAATCCTGAGTACCGATAGTTCGCGGTCGTTGAATGGAAAATGAGTCAAAGGACATCATTTGTATTGGGAATTATACTTATCGTGGTTCTTTCTGTGTCTATTATCGCAGCAATTGAGTGGTTAGGCAGCGTCCACTTAACCTCGGAATTTTTTGTCGGTGTCGAATTTGCCTACAGTGGCAATATAAGTGACCTGAAGGATTTGGTGGATAAGGTGAAAAATTATACGAATCTTTTTGTGATAGGCTCGCTTGAGATATCGTTTAATCAGACTGCACTAGATGAGGCATGTGACTACGTCGTTGATGCTGGACTCTATTTGATTGTTTTGTTTACAGATAGTGAGATGTACAGTTACCCAATCTTTGATTGGATGGTTGAAGCGAAGCAGAAGTACGGTGACAAGTTCTTAGGGGTCTACAGGTACGATGAACCTGGAGGAAACCAACTGGATAAGGGTCCTTCTCTTCTTATTAAGAGTGGGACAAATTACAGCGATGTAGCGGCAAACTATACTAACGCCCTGAATTTACTCGTAGATTACTATATAAATTACAGTGATAAAGTGTTCACTGCAGATTATGGACTCTACTGGTTTGATTACAAGGTTGGATACACCGCTGTTTTCGCCGAGTTCGGATGGAATTTTAGCCGGCAATTGCATGTTGCGCTTTGCAGGGGCGCGGCGACAGCCCAAAACAGAGAGTGGGGCGTTATAGTTACGTGGACGTACAATGGCACGCCATACCTTCAGTCTAGAGATGAGCTTTACAGCGACTTGAAATTGGCTTACGATGCTGGAGCGAAATACGTGGCAGTTTTCAGCTATCCCCAAATTGGGCGTTACGGAATCCTAACTGAGGAACACTTTGAGGCTTTGGAGAAATTTTGGAATTATACGCATAACAACCCCTACAGCCGTGGGATTGATGAAGCTGAAGCGGCTTATGTCCTTCCTAAGGATTATGGATTTGGTTTTCGCCGTGCCAGCGATACTATATGGGGCTTATGGGATGCGGATGAATTATCTGGAAAGGTTTGGGCTGACGTGAACAAGCTGATTGCTCAGTATGGTTCCCGCTTGGACATCGTTTATGGCGAGCCTGAATTTGACAGCGCCATTAGAAATCGCTATGATAAGTTGTTCTTCTGGAACGAAACGGTATAATAAGAAATGTGGTTTTAAAGAAAAAGAGGATAAAAAACGGACTTGTAGTTTTCGCACCAGACTTCGAAGTAGCTTCTCGGGTGACTGCATACTGGGCATTTATCTGGTACTTCGCTGCCTTCGAAAACGAAACCGCAGTTTCTGCATTTCCACTTGATTGGTGTGTCTTTCTTGAACACTTTGCTCTGTGTTACGTTTTGTAGCAGTTTCAGGTATCTGCGCTCATGGTAGGCTTCTACTTTAGCTACGTTGCGGAAGGTTTTGGCCACTTCGCTGAAGCCTTCTTCTTCGGCTACGTCTGCAAAGTTGGGGTAAAGTGTTACCCACTCAAGTTTTTCTCCTTCAGCTGCAGCCACGCTGTTTGCAGTAGTAGCCATCAAAAAAACGTTCCGCACTATCTCCAAAAAGCGCGTCCTTACTAAAAATCAGCCTCACAACAACACGTTAATTCCTTCTTATTGCAGCGTTTTTGATAAGGCTTAATAGCTGCTTTCTGCCTTCTTTTCCATCATAAAAGTGTGATACGGCTATGGTAGACGTTTGGCTTCCCTACGGAAAAAGCGATGTCTGCGTCAGGATTCCAGCCCGAAACTTTCGCGGCTCAATAGAGCCTAAAGAGCAGGCTGGCGCGCCCGACGCTAAAGCTGAAATCGAAAGAGCTTTAAAGGAGCCCATCGGCTCTAAACGGCTAAGTGAAATTGCCCAAGCAGAGCATAAAGTTGCCATAGTAGTGGACGACGCTACTAGGGACGCGCCGAGCAAAGTTATGCTTTTGCCAGTGCTTGCAGAGCTGAACGCTGCGGGCGTCAAAGACGAGAACGTCACTGTTATCTTCGGCTGCGGCACTCACAGGGCTGTTAAACCTGAAGAAGCAGCTAGGCTGCTGGGCGAAGAAGCGCTTAAACGTGTGAAAACGGTTAGCCACGACTGCAAAGCAGAAGATTTGGTGTATGTGGGCAAAACCAAGGTGCATGGAAACAAGGTCTATTTGAACCGCGTTTTTGCCGAGGCGGACGTGAAAGTGCTTTTGGGCGACGTGGGCTTCCACTATTACGCTGGCTACGGCGGCGGACGCAAAAGCGTTTTGCCCGCTGTATCAGGCGAGAAGACAATTAAGCACGACCACGCCATGCTTTTACAGGCTAGCGCACACACTGGAGCATTAGCGGGGAACCCTGTTCACGAAGACATGACGGAGGTTGCGAGGCTGGCAAAAGTGGACTTCATCCTGAACGTGGTCGCCAACAGCAAAGGCGAAATTGTGAAAGCGTTCGCGGGTGATTTGGAGCAGGCGTTCAATGAAGCAGTCAAACTTGTCGACGAGATGTACCGTGTAAAGGTGGACCGCAGAGCAGACATTGTAGTTGTCAGCCCAGGAGGCTACCCAGCGGACATGGATCTGTATCAGGCGTATAAGGCGTTGAATAACGCTTTGGAGGTGGTTAAGCGAAGCGGCGTGATAATTCTCGTGGCTGAGTGCCCTGAGGGGCATGGAAACCCGGTTTTTTATGATTGGATGACGCGGTTGGGGGAGTTAAAGAAGGTTGAACGTGAGATTAAGCGTCACTTTGTTTTGGGCGGGCATAAAGCGTATTACCTGCTGAAGGCGCTGCAGCGTCACCCGATTATTCTGGTTTCTTCGCTGCCAGATTACTACGCCACCAGCATTTTCAAGTTGAAGACTGCACGAGCGGTTAATGACGCGTTAAACGAAGCGTTAAGAATTGTTGGCTCAGCGGCTAAGGTTTGGGTGATACCTCAGGGCACTTTCACGTTGCCCGAAGTCAAATCAATCGACGCATAGGTTAAGCCAACAGGTTCCATAAAAGCCGCAAGTGTGATGGCGGATTAAGCGTAAGATTTAAGTTTGATTTGGAATTTCTCGTTTAAGAAGGCGAAGAGATGCAACAGACGTTCAAGCTGCGCAAATTCACGCCAGACGACCTGCAGAGTGTAATGCAAATTAACCGCGTTTGTCTACCCGAGAACTACACGGACCTCTTCTTTATTGATTTGCATCAGCGGTTTCCCGAGACTTTCATTGTGGCGGAGGAGGACGGAAAAATCGTCGGCTACGTAATGTGCCGCATTGAGGTTGGCTTGGCAAGTTTTAGTTTGGGCGGCTTGATAAGGAAAGGTCATGTGGTTTCAATTGCGGTTTTGCCGCAGGGCAGGCGCAAAGGCGTGGCGCAAGCGCTGATGACGAAGGCTATGGAGGGCATGCGCCATTACAAGGCTAAGCAGTGCTACTTGGAGGTCAGGGTGACTAACGCGGCTGGCGTTGCGCTTTACAAGAAGCTGGGTTTTGACGTGAGCCGAACGAGTAACGGGTACTACTCGGACGGTGAAGACGCCTACGTAATGTCGAAAAAGCTGTAAAACAGCCTTTTTTGGGCTTTAATGATAGAAAAAAGCTTAGTTTAGCTTTTCCAGTTTTTTCAACTTGTCTTCCAACTGTTTTATCCGCTTCTTGAGCGCTTCGTTCTCTTTCTCTAACGCCTCAATCTTTGCAGCATCTTCCGCGATTTTCAGCTTTTTCTTCTCTTCATCAATTTTTTCCTCGTCAACCCACGGCGGCGGACAGCTACTGCCCCCACCCATACGCTTTCACCTCACCAATACCTTTCTTCCTACAATTTAAAATATACTACCTAAATAGCTGTAAATGTTTTATTGGAGAAATCAATATAGACACGATTCTCGTGAGGTTGTATTAAAGTTTGGAGTGTGGAGATAACATGACAAACAAGATAGCACTAATAGGCAAGAGAAAGAAGATCGCACTTATAGCGCATGATCACAAGAAGCCAGATTTGCTCGAATGGGTCAGATTTAACAAGGACACGCTGCTTCAGCATGAACTCTTCGCCACTGGAACGACTGGCAGACTCTTGGAACAAGAGCTGGGTTCGAAAATCACCATTTTCGAGAGCGGCCCGCTGGGTGGCGACCAGCAGATTGGCGCGCGCATAGCCGAAGGCTATATTGATTTCCTCATTTTCTTCTGGGACCCGCTGGAATCTCTTTCGCATGATCCAGACGTAAAGGCGCTTCTGCGCGTGGCTGTGGTGTGGAACATACCCACCGCCTGCAACCGGGCTTCCGCCGACTTCATGATATCCTCATCGCTGATGAGCCAGGAATACCCGCGGACCCTGCCCAACTACGAGAGTTACAGGCAACGACTCAAAAACCTATGACTTCTTTTAGGCTATGCCTTAGCCTTTCTTAAGCGCCGAATGCGCCAAATTAACGCTTCACGCCAAATTTCAATGTATACGTAAGGAAGGGGTAGGTCATCGCACGCAAGCACCTTAGGAAACATCTTTAATCACTCTGCCTTTGGTGTAGGGCACAAACTCCCTGACTTGCTCAATCGACGTTTTTCCAGCTTTTTTGCGCTGCTCCTTCGGCAACTTCAGTATCAACGTGCGCAAAATCTGCTTAAGAAATTCTTTGCCCGTTAAATCTCCTGGCATAATAGCAATATAGATTTTTGTTTTGGCTTTAACAGCGTCTAAGGGGCCACCCACGAATCTCACTTCGCCGTCTTCTTCAACCACGCCGATAGCCAGCTTAAGCGGCACGCTTCTCATCCAGTTTCGTTTTCCACTCACAGCGAAGGCACCATGAGGCACGTACTCGCCTGAAGGGCCACTCTTGCTCAACTGGCTGGGTTTAACCCAGTAAACATCCGCTGAACCAGCACCTTCCCGCCAAGCTCTGGAAAAAGCAGCCGCAAACTCGCCAGCCTCACGCAACACCTGCTCACTGGGGGCTTTGCCTTCGGTTTTAATGACGACAAATGGTGCACCTGTAACATCAGCGTGAAAAACCGCGTCATCCTGTCCAGTGTACTTCTTCACGAGCACTTCGTTGCTGACAGCGTCTTTACCCGCCACCACCAAGAAACCGTCTGAAGACCTGAACCAGCGGAACTTCTCATACCACTCCTTGCGCTTCACTTTGCGCTTAACAAGCTCTTTCATGACTTCAATTGGCCTAACTGTTTTCAGCGCCTCAGCCTCGTGTATACTTTGCTCAACCTCAGCCAGCTTTCTGCGAGACTCTTCCAAAGCCGTCAACGCGCCAGCTGATTTCTGCTTTGCCTTTTTCCCATGCTTATAATACTTAGCAGCGTTTTCAAACAGCGTTCTACGCAAGTTTAAGCTGAACCGCAGGTCATCAATGCAAACATTAACCGCAAGGTTTCGCGCGTCAAGAGATTCGACGAATGCTTCTGGCGTTCTGCCCGAACCTTTAGCAGCTAAGACTTCCGAAAGTAGAGCGTTCCAGTCTTTTCCTTCCCTCTTCGCTGCCGTAAACCTGTTCAGAAGGCTTTGGAGTTCGCTCGAATGCGCGTAAATAACGTCGCCGATGCATCTGTCGCGTTCCGCCTTAGCTTCATCTTCACGCAAGGCTTGTTCCTGCTCAGCAATCACTCGCTTAAGCCTCTTAGCTTCCTGTTCTAGCTTGTCAACTTCGATGCTGGCAACTGCCTTCTCAGCCGCTGTGACTTTCAGGTAAAACTCATCCAGAGCTTCATTAAAACTGCTGTACGACTGAAGTTGGAAGGATTCGTAACGCTTAAGCTTGAACGGCACGACATCCAGAAAACTGCCATCTTCAGCCAAAACTATGTTAGGTTCCGTCTTGAAGCTTGAAACGGTTGAAAGCAAACTTTGAAGACCGTTAAATATGGCGCCAACTTCGGAATCCGTTAGGGCACCGCATTGTTTGGTTTTTTCAACATCAACCCTAAGCAGAATTTCTTCCGCGTAGACGCCGCCCACACCAAGAAAACGCGCCATCGCCCTGACAACTTCCACATCTCCAAAGTCCTTCAAAGCCTGCTCCAACTCTTTCCTTGTCACTTTGAAAGGGTTCTTACCGCTTGAGGGTGGAAACTGGAAAATCTCATGGCGGAGAATGTTGCGGTCGCGCATGCGCTTGAAAATCAAAGCCTGCAAGATCTCGCCTTTTTCCCCTGTTAGGATTATGTTGCCTTCGCCGAAAAGCTCCAAAATAAGCTGCATCACGCCCGTTTTGGTCTTAAAGTAGACGGTGACGATCCTTTCAAACTCGTACTGTTCCACGTTGGCTATCCAAGCGCCGCGCAGGTGTTTTCTTAGTGCCATGCAAAATGCGGGAGGGACATGGGGAGGTTCCAAGGCGTAAGCGGTTAAGTGCAGCCTTCTGCCCGCTTCCATGACAAGGCGCAACGGAGGGCAGCCCGTTTTGTGCAGCTTGAAAAGCAGCGTTTTGGCGTCAAACTGGTAAATGTTGTTAACTCGCGAATTCGTTATCGCCTCTTTTATTTCGTGAACTATGAACGCAACGTCAAAGCTTGAGAATTCCTTCTTGCGCAAAGGGCTCAGCACCATTATCTGAATTCTAATAGTGCTTGAACTATAAAATTAACCCTTTCATAGTTGGGAATAACTAAGTCTTCGAGATGAATACTGCGCAGAGGAGTTAGAAAGAGGCTTGGAAAGTTACTTCCGTGTTGAAGATGGTTCCAAGTTTTACGTTGTACGTGTTTCCAGCTAGGAAGCTTCCTGTCAGGATTACGGCTCCGACCGCGTTCGGGGCTATTTTCACTAGGTTGACAATGGCAGTGATTAGACCGTTTACGTAGGCGCTTGTGATTTCAACGAGTGCTGCGCCGGTGTTTTGCAGGAAGGCGACTATGTGGGTGGAGTTTATTGTGAACGAGTTTACCAGTAACGCTGCCATTTGGTTGCTGAATGTGTTGGTTGCGAAGCTAATGTTTTGCATCACGAAGGTGTAGAATAGGATTCCTGAGACGAAGGTGATGAGTACTAGTAGCAGCACTGCGAATACGGCTGTTGATCCTCTGCGAGATTTTTTGGGTGTTGAGCCCTTTTTTCACCTGTTTATGTGTTGAACTTGGCTACAATATGTATTTTTTAGACATATTATCGCAATTACGAGTTTTTCCAAGGGAAAACATAAGCGTTATGTTTAAATCCGAATAGTGAGCATACCTAAGCATACCAATTATGCATAAACCAACCCTGACAGATCACTCCAGCCTAATGAAAGTTTTTAACCCTGAACCTCTATAACTGCTAACAACCCAACTTCTGCCAACCACCAACAACAGAAAACTGAGGCACAAAATAATGAAAAAAGGCGAAGTTGTAATCCAACTCCATAAACCAGACGCAAGTGAGATGCTGTTCTTTTTCGCCTGCGGCGTAATAATAAGCGTCCCCCTCACACTCTTTATCTATCAATACACAGATTCCTTAATGATCGGTCTCGACCCATTCATCATCGCTTTGGTCTCACGTGTATTTTTCGCACCTTTAATCGAAGAATTCTCAAAGTCTTACCCGCTCTTCTATCGCCACGGTGAAACCCAGCGATCCATTTTCGACCTCGCAGTACTAGTCGGCTTGGGGTTCGGAATCGTAGAACTACTAACATATGTCTCCGTACTAGGTACACCAATAATCTACAGGCTGCCTGGACTTTTCTTTCATCCCGCAAGCACTTCGATAATAGCATACGGCATCGCTACAAAACGACCTTTACCTTTCTACCTAATCGCCGTTCTCCTTCACTTCTCCAACAACTACTTTGCGCTGACGCTGACAAGCCCTTTCCCATTATTAAGCTCAAGTTTTGTGGTGGCAGTAACCGTTTTTACATCTTGGCAACTGCGTACTAGAACAAAAGAAAAGATTGTAATATAGCGAACGTTCAGATACCTTGTTGGAAGATTTGCACAAAAATTAGTTCTCATCTAATTTAGGTACGATAGAAATAATTATGGTGAAGATTGTTCCTTTATCAGTTATACTTTCCACTGAGATCATGCCTCCATGAGCTTCAACTAAGAGTTTTTCGAACCCGTCATTAGGCATACATTAACGCCTCACTTGACAAGAACCGTCAAGTATTCGAAATCGCAGGTTTCTGTTCTATTGACGAGTTTATAAATCGCTTATGAACCCTAGATCAATATTGCAAGTTAGATTAGTCCTATCCGCAAGCTGTAGACCGAACAGCAGAAACGATTTATAAATAGGCAGCTTTTTAATGTAAGTTCAAAATATAGTCTGCGAGGACTGAGGTCGCATGAAACCACTGGTACTAATATACTGGACAAGACTGGCATTAGGTATCATTGCAGCCCTAATAAGTGCGTTATTAGCCACGATGCAAAGCGAAGTTTCATTATACACTTTCCTGAATGGCATAACAATAGCTTTACTAGTTTACATAATATCTTACTATGCTCTCAAAGCTAAATTTTATAATAAAGTGGAGAAACAGTCAAAAATCATGTCGATGGGCATAGGAATATACTTCATCGCATGGGCAGTCTTCTTCATACTATCCTACTCTATAATAAGAGGACCAGCTTAATCGCTTGGCAGTCTATGCTCCTTTATTTTTCCGGAAAAAATTCGCCATCGTGGCTTGGCTCTTATCGCTCCTCAACGTTTCTATCTTCACCTTTTCAGCGTCCTTACTGTTGCTGCTCTGAGCGCTCGGAATATTTATTCGGATTAGGATGCGCATGCAATCAGCCCAAGCTGAGAAGTAGCCGCGATCAAAGTCTCCGTGAAGCCCATTTCGCATGTGATCTAAAAACTCTCGCCTATAGCCGTGCAGAGTCGTTTTATCGCTTAAGTCCAGCTTCGAAAAGAGCGCGTGCACATCGCCGTTGTTTTTGCGCGAAAGATACATGCCGTACAAAGCTCGGAAGTAGCCTCTGTTCCACTCTGTCTTTTGCATTTTCTGCTTAAGCCGTTCCAACTCCCGCGTTGCTTCTGTGAACTGCCTGTTAACCAGAAGCTGGAAGTACCGCGTGACTAAGGCTTGAGGGATAGGCATTTTTAGCGACCACGACGCTTGCTTGTTTTCTCCTCTTCGGAGACATCTTCTATACCGTTTTCGGTTACTTTAAATATTTCCTCGCCTTCGGGCAAATATGGACTTGACACCAGCCTAGCAATGCGCACAGGACCACGCGAAGCTTTCCGAAGGTAAAGGCGTGTGTGACTCGTGTGCGCGACAATGTGACCGCCGATGGGGTGAACGGCATCGCCGAAGAACACATCCGGCTTAGCCATAACTTGGTTAGTTACGACGGCCACAGCGTTAAATGCTCTTGCTAAACCGATGAGCTTGTGCATGTGCTTATTCAGTCTCTGCTGCCTAGGCGCTAACATTTCCCGCCCAACATATTCACTTCTGAAGTGGGCAGTTAACGAATCCACGATAATCAACTTTACATTGTTCGCTTTAATCACTTCATCCGCGTTTTCCAAAAGAAACATCTGGTGGTCCGAAGTGTAGGCTTCAGCGTAGATTATGTTCTTAACCACCTGTTCAGGCTCAAGACCCACATGCTTGGCCATCTGTACAATACGCTCAAGTCTAAAGGTGTTCTCTGTGTCTACGTACAACGCGGCGCCGTTAAGACCCCCGCGCTCTGGGGGTAACTGAACATTCACGCATAACTGGTGGCAAATCTGGCTTTTTCCACTGCCATATTCACCGTAAAATTCGGTTATAGTTTGCGTTTCCAAACCGCCGTCTACGATCTTGTCCAATGCCTCGCTACCAGTGGTTAAACGCAAGACGTTCTGGCGCATCTTGAGAAGTTCATCAGCCCGCACAAAGTTAACGCCAATAGAGGAACGGGCTGCTTCGATGATTGAGAAAGCTTTTTTTTCGCCTACACCGACGGGTTCCAGTTCGCGGGCTGTAGCCATAGCCAGCGACTCAACGGTGTGATAGCCGAGGTCGCGCAGTTTCTGGGATGTAGCAGGCCCAACTCCTGGAAGGTCTTCTATGAACTCGTACTTCTTTTTGGTTGGTGTAGTTTCTTCTTGGTTTTCGATGTCCGTTTCTTCTGACATAAGTCTCACGCTTGGGAAAGAGTTGCAAAAAGCCATATTTAAAACACGCGAAACAGGAGAGCGTCTAATCCATGGAGAGGTGAGTTAAAGTGAAATTGGGTTTTCGCGGGGTGTTGCTGAAAAGTGAAGGCGGATAGTTTAGTGTTAGTTGGATGGTGGGTTTTGGTTTTTGTGTTTTATTGTTGATAGTTAGCTTGGATTTTGTTTGCTGTTTCGGAAGATTTAATATTGAATCGTGCTATTCAATATAAAGAGGTCAAGTAACCGATGTTCAAGAAGTTTAGAGACAAAATCGCCATTTCTGGAATCACAGTGTTATGCATAGGTGTAGCCCTGCTTATAATCACGTTCGTCAGCGCCTACGGATTCTTGACAGAAAGCATAATGCCTCTTTCAACCCAAGACCTTGTGCAAACTTTCGGAGAGGCTCTAGGACCGTTAATCGCAGCAGCCATACACATAATGTACCTCGGCGTCATGGGCTGGGTCAGCTCGCTAATAACCATCCGAGGAGTAACCATAATGACCAACGCACCCAAAGCTGAAACAATCACGCAAACACCTCAAAAACCCCAAATGCCTCAACAAAAAAAGCAGCCACAACCTCAACAGGCAAAAGCCAAGCCAGCAGCAAAACCAGAAGCAAAGCCAGTTGAACCAGAGCTAATAGTTATTCCGCTAGAAGAAATGGAACAGCAACAACCAACGCAACAAAAACCTAAGCCGTCCCGGTGAAAAAGCCGCTTCTAACTATCCTAAAAGAAGGAACCGCAATGAATGTGCCGATTCGAGCGCTAGGGCTAGCTACATCCATCTTCTGGATACTTCTAATAGCCTTTATTGCTTTGTCAGCTTACTCCTTTAAGGATTTGAACTTTGACCTCGGCGAACCCCAATTCACAACAGCGCCAGATGGTCAGCTACTCTTTTCTTTGCCGCTGTACATTGACAACAGAGGATATTGCAGCCTTAAGGAGTTCCACCTTATGACTGTGTTTTCAGACGCTGAAGGCGCAGAAATCTCTAGAGCCAACACTTTCGTTCCTGTTATACCGCGTGGGGAAAACGTAACAATCTTCCACAACGTTACATTGAGCATGGATAGCGTGCTTGAAAACGCTGAGCAATACCTGTTCAACGACAACAACCTTACAGCTTCTGTTACGGCTGGACTAACCCTTGCAGAGTTGCTGCCCGCGCAGATTTCAACTAACTTTACATTTCCGTGGGGCGCGCCGTTCTACAATTTCGCTCTCGGCCAGCCATCCTTTGGACGGTTTAACTCCACACACAGCGCGGTATCGGTTCCGATGAGTTTTGAAAATCACGCCGCCTTTGATCTTGTCGGCGACATCAGGGTAGAGCTTTTTGACAGCGGGGGTTCGCTTCTGGGCGAAAGCCAAACTGCCTTAAACGTTCCGCAGTACTCGTCCTACGACGGGAATTTGGAGTTTCATGTTCCCTTGAACACCGCGTCTTTCTCAGCTGCCCGCAATGGGCACTTTAACGTTTACTTTTCCACCCCACTTTTTGAGTATGGACCTTTGGTGATTCCGTATGGTTGAAGAGGAAAAGAAGAGAAAAAACATCGTCAAAGACGTTTCGTTCAGAGTTGTGAAGGCCACTTTAAAGGCGATACTCATCTACTTAATTTACTTCCTTCTCGCGCCGATGTTAGCGCCACTTTTTGGGTTGATTCCCGGCTTTATGGAATCCATCGAAGCGTTTGTCATAATCTATATTGTGCTGACGATTCTAGGCGACATTACGGAACGCACGATTTTCCAGTATTTCTTCAGCACGGCAAGGTCGCTGTTTGTGATTGCCTATTTGCTTCTTTCAATGGAAGACGGGATAATCAGCACAAGCTACGAAAACTTCAGCTTAACCGTGAATCTTACCCTGTTTTACACGGTTGCCATAACACTCAGCCTTCTAGGCTTCGCAAGCTCGATTCTGCAGGCAATAAATTTCATGAGCGAAAGAGCAGAAGCCACAAGCGGCCTACAACCTCCCCAACAAGCGTAAAAGACTAGCTTGCTCTGCGGAGAGTTACCTCCTTATATATACGTTGAACTTCCGTCTAGAACTTAGGTTTAAAGGCTAGGGAGTGAGGTTTTACTTCTCTGAGGTGCTTGCTCCTTCTATGTAGGTGAAGATGTATAGGTTTTATACGTTAACTCTGCTCTACAAACCTATATCAGCAAAACCATGCGTATTGAAGTGTTTGTCAAGAAATCTTGCATTATTTTTATGGCTTAGGTCTATTCGCCGAGTTTTTTTGCCTGTTCTATTAGGTTTACTGTTTGCAGGCGCCATTTTTCAAAGTTTTCCGGCGTTTCAGGGTAAATGTCGTAGTGTTTTTGGACTTGCCTCATCATTTTGACCGTGAGCCTGAGCTTGTTCAGGAAGAGCACGCGCTTTATGCCTCTGAACACTCGTCTTGCGGTTTCGGTGATGTTCAAGTGGAACTCATCGCCCAAACCAGCCTTCAGCACATCATCCTCCGTGAGCAGCTTGTAGCCCATGCCGTAGTTCAAGTCCGCGTTGTTGCTCTTTATCAGCAGCATACGGAAGACATCTAAACCCGCCTGCTTTTTCCCGTAAGATTCCATGTACATCTTGTTGTAGGGCCAAAGCGCTTTCTGCGTGGGTTCGCCTTTCTCCAACGCCGCCGCGATTGTTTTTCCAGCGTAAAAGCCGCTCAGCATCGAAGGCCCAATGCCGCCGCCGTGTATCGGGTTAACTAGGGAAGCCGCGTCGCCAGTTATTATCACGCCATTTCCAACCATGTTATCAAACGGCCTCCGCGTAGGGTCGAACCATGCACCGCCATTCAAAAGCAACGAATTCTCAAAAACTGGCAAAGCCAAAATGTGATTGTAAAACTGCTTTTTCGGGTTGGGAAACTTGCCTCGCATGCAAATGCCCAAGCCAGCGTTTATTTTGGCTCCGCCTTTCGGGAAAATCCACGTGTACCCTCCAGGCGTCACTTTCTGGTTCAGATAGATGTCGCAGTACTTCGTGTTTTCCGTTTCCTGCTGGAGCTGCCGTATCTCTCTGTAGCAGGCTTCCACATCCTCGTTCGCAATTTCGCGTTCTATGCCCATCTCTGCAGGAAGCTTGTGCCG
>Ga0209636_10003432_pt1 | contig 16169 bp, 11 predicted proteins | sample DeeMarSWOR152_54_FD_187464 | JGI IMG/M metagenome (GOLD analysis project Ga0209636, IMG submission 187464) | Marine sediment microbial communities from White Oak River estuary, North Carolina - WOR-1-52-54 (SPAdes) (version 2) | ecosystem: Environmental > Aquatic > Marine > Intertidal zone >...
CTGACAAAATAATCAAGGTAGCAAAAAGAAAGGGGTTAAATGGAATAGCTATCACAGATCATAATACGATAAGAGGCGGCCTTAAAGGAGCCAACCTCAATAAATGCAAAGAGTTTACTGTGATCTGTGGGAGCGAGATAAGCACTGACAAAGGCGATATAATAGGCTTATTTTTAACCGAAGATGTAAGGTCAAGAGAGGCTTTAGAAGTTGTAGATGAGATTAAAACTCAAGGAGGCATTTCCATAATTGCGCATCCATACAAAAGGGGCATAAAAGTAGGTAAGGAATTACTTAAAGAAGTTAACGGAATAGAGGGGCTCAATGCGAGGTCTTTAGCCTCTAAAAATAAAAAGGCGCGAGAAATTGCCCGAAAAAATCATTTGTCAATAATTGCTGGAAGTGATGCCCATTTTTATTTTGAAATTGGGAGAGCCTTCACATTTCTTGATAGCAACACCTTTGACATGGATGATTTAAAGAAATCACTTATTAACGGAAAGACTAGGACCTTTGGAAGAGAGCTCCCATTGTACATGGAGAGTTTTAGCCAATTAATTAGAATGATTAAAATGAAAGAACCTAGTCTGCTTATTGATACTAGTTTAGGAATTGTTTATGCGACATATTATGAATTAAAAGAAAAGTTAAGGGCTAGATGAGGATGAGAGTGCTTGTCACCGACGCCCGTCTAGGGCCAAGCTATATTGTGATGCGGTCACTTTATAAAAAGGGAATCCAAATTACGGCTGCCGGAGAAAAAGGACGCCTTAACTCGGTTTTTTATTCAAAATTTTGCAGGGATCGCATATTATATCCATCGCCAGACACAAATGAAGAGGCATTTGTAAAAGTTATGTTAAAGCTAGCTAAAAAACATGATGTCTTAATACCGATACACGAGAGGGCGATAGTTCCTATATCAAAGCGGTTAGAAATTTTTAATAAAATTACGAAAGTGCCTATCCCACCCTATGAAATACTAAGAATCGCTCTAGATAAAGCTAAAACATTAAATGTGGCAAAGTCCGTTGGTGTTCCGGTACCACAAACGTATTTTGCTCTTGATTTGAGTGGGATTAAGCGGCTATCAAGGACGCTCACATATCCTGTTGTAATTAAGTTTAGATACGAGATTTTTGTATCTCCTCCTCGTTACGCATATGCGTATTCCCCACAGGAACTTGTTGCTAAATATCAAATTATGCACAAAAAGCATGAATATCCTATCATTCAGGAGTTTGTGCCTGGAATTGGTTATGGCTTCTTTACGTTATTTAACGAGCGGTCTAAACCGATAGCAATGTTCTGTCACAAGAGGATGCGTGAGTACCCGATCACGGGTGGACCCAGTACGTTCTGTGAAAGTGTGTACGAGCCAACTATCATCAGATATGGTTTAGACATTTTAAAATCAATTAAATGGTATGGAGTTGCTATGATTGAATTTAGATTTGATCACCGTGACGGTAAATTTAAGTTGATGGAAATTAATCCACGATTCTGGGGTTCTTTGCCTCTGGCTATTGCTTCAGGAGTAGATTTTCCTTATTTATTGTGTCAGATGGCGTTAGGACAGAGTACTAAACCTTACAAGTCATATAAACTTAATATCAAATGCCGCTTTTTATTCAATGACTCTCTCGCACTAATTCAAGCATTGCGTGAAAGAAGTAATAAATTCAAGTATATGTGGAATTTTCTTAAGTCATTCTTTGAAAGCCACGTCACCTACGGTGACTTCTCATTAGAAGATCCCTGTCCTATGGCTTATTCACTAGCTTCACGAATAGCATCAAAAGCTTCGCGTTTTAGACCTCGATCGATCTAAAACCTCTTGAATTTTGTTTAGTTGATTGCGGGGAAGAAAAAGGTAAATATTAAATAAGTCAAAGATTTGGGAAGAGAGAGATTGATGGATTACATATCGATTCTGAGGAAAATGGTTGGCGCACGCGCGCTCGTTACCTATGATCGAAGACGCAAGTTCATATTACCTTACGTGAAAAACAAAAAAGTTCTTGATGTAGGATTTGTCGGTGGAGACTGGCGATTTGCAGAAAGCGCAGTTATGCTCTCGACACTACATTTTCAACTAGCCAAATGCGCACGTGAGACCGTTGGAATAGACCTTAACATCAAAGGACTAACCCTAATGAAAAAGAGGTATGCGGATTTGAACCTTTTTGCAGCAGATGCTTACAGCCTGCCTTTTAAGGACGAAACTTTTGACTTGATAGTAACAGGCGATCTATTAGAGCATCTGGGTAATGCCGGGATCTTTCTAGATAAGATAAACAGAGTCTTGACAAATAACGGTTGCTTAGTTGGCACTGTCCCAAATGCGTGGAATTCGACTGGACTTATAAGTTTGTTATTTCGAATTCAACCGACACCATCTAGAGACTCTACGCACGTTCACATATTCGATGATTGGACTTTGAGCTTACTGTTCTTGCAACACAACTTCGAAGCGAGAATCATACATTTGCCGCACGAGCATTTTTTCTTAAGGTTTGTTGAAAAAATCATTCCAAAGACAGCGCCGATATTAGGGTTCGTAGCTAAGAAGATTCTGCGTTCTTACGCACAAGAACAACTTCGAAATCTCATCAAAAAATTGGAAAAGAAAGTTAGCGCGCGACTAAAAGGGATTGGAGTGACCGGATAGTGTTGAAACAGGTAGGAGTAATTACAAAGCTTAAGGGACATAGCCTCGGTCTTGTAGTTGTAATTGTTTTAACCATGATAGTAAATCGCAACCTGCTATTTTCTTCGGATTTGCCTGCTGGCGACGATATGCTAAGCTGGATATCCTCTATCTCTTATTTTACTAAAGATTTTAAGGCATATTACCTCTGGAGCTCTCGATATGATCTTGGGGGCATAAAAACCTTTGAGTTGAATTTAATCCTATCGCCATTGAACCTGCTTTTTCATAATGCTGTTCTCTTGACCAGAATTTTCATAATTACAACCTTTCTTCTTTCAGGAATCTCGATGTATTTTTTCACATATTACTACACAAAGAGAAAAGTGGCAAGCCTATGCTCCTCAATGATCTTTATGATGAGCCAATTCTACATTTCGCAATTGATGGCTGGACACCTAATGCTAGCGTTCGCCTATGCTATGGGCCCCACGCTATTCTTTTCTTTTGAGAGCGCATTGAAAAAGGGCGGCTTTAAACAAATTATAGTATTTTCAACAGCTATAACATTCATCTTTCTCTCCCGATTAGACTTTATCGTTTACTATGCACCATTTCTTATGCTATACCTAGTTTTAATCATACTCATCCCTTACCACGAAATGAGTAGGAGAACTATGCTGTTTTGTTCTCTGAGAACGTTGTTGGTAGTTGGAGTATTTACTTCTCTTTTACTAGCCTTCCAATTTGTTCCAGTATTATTCGGAGTGCACGCAGAATATGTTAAGGCTGGCTGGACTTTTCCAGTTAAAGATTTTTACCGTTACTCCTTACCACTTTATGAATCCGTCTTGGGGACAGCCGCAGAGTTTGAATATGCCAAGGTATCATTTCCGCCCTTCTCTTACTATGTTATTATATCCATCCCTGTCATTCTTGCATTTTCTACAATATTCTTCCGAAGAGACAGACAGACGCTTTTTTTCTGGTTTTCAGCGTTTTTTTCGGTTTTTCTTGCGAAAGGTCCCCATCAACCACTCGGAGAAGTGTACTTATGGGCCATCTTTAATATACCCTTCTTCGGAACCCTACACGTGCCAAACCGCTGGCTAATGATGACATGGCTTTCATACGCGTTTTTGGCTGGAATTGCTATCGACAGCTTATATAATAAACTCAGGCAAAAAAATGCTTATCTAGCATCAGCTGGTCGTCACAAGTTTTGGAGAAGGCTCCTTAAAATATTTTCACTGATTTTCCCCATGTTGCTTGTAACTTCGTCATTCCTCGGCAGTTGGTATGTAGTACAGAATGGTTTACAGACTTGGCATCTACCTGAAGAGTATGTACAACCCTATCTATGGGTTGCCGATCAACAAGATGATTTCAGGATAGTAACGGTTCCTTATCAGAATCAATGGATACGTACAAACATAGGACGTGAGCGTGATATAGGAATAATGAGTTCGCTCTTTCACGACAAACCTGTTATAGGAATAGGAAAATGGGGTCCCTACGAACAGGATTTTATTCAGTATGTTTATGCGTTGAGCCTTACAAATGGCACCAACAAATTGATGAAGATCTTGGGCGCAGTCAATGTTAGATACCTAGTTGTACAAGGATATTTACCTGATTACATACCACAAAATTATCCTTATCCCAGTCTTGGAGCAAAATGGCAACATTACTTTTTCAGCAAACAAGAGGGAATACGACCAGTCTATGTTTATGAAAACTCAACAGTTTATGAAAACGAATTTTGGACCCCCCATTTCTTCGCAGCTCAGAATTACGCAGTCGTTGTTGGAGGTAAAGAAGCATTAATAGCTCTGCCAACAATTGACACCTTCAATTTCAGTGAGTGGGGCCTCTTGTTTGCACACCAATTACCAGACGAAGAGCTTACAGAACTGATTAATCGAACCCAAACAATGATTTTTGTGAATAGCGGGCCTCTAGACCTTGCTATGCTCACTCTTAAAGACGCCATCAGAATCAAAGCTGTTGACTACGCTACAGTGAACAGCCAATGGATTGTAAAAGATATCCCACAGCATTGGCTGGGATATCTGGTTCTAAACGATCGCCTCCTTTCCACGAGTCAAAATTCCTCATTATTGATTCCCATAAAGGTGGATGAAGGTGGAGAATACGATATCTGGATAAGAGCATTTTATGGTGAATCAAAAGGGAAACTGAGTATCACGGTGGATGGAACGCAGGTTGGGGAAATAATTCCTTACACGCCGAGCGGGATTTCTCCATCCGGCTTAAAGTGGGAAAGAATTGGATCCGCGAATCTAAGCGCTGGCGAACACACTTTACTTCTTATGAACAACGCATTGGATGCAACAAGACGGAATAATGATGTAGATGAGATACTTATTGTAAAGCGAAATCAACTTGAGTCAGCAACGTACCTCGTAGCCAAGATAATGCAGGAGAACTCACGGAGAATAGTGAGCATAATAGAAGGCGAACAACTGTTTAAATACAATGTAACGACGATTGCAAACTGGAAACCTGCTAGGTATTCTTCTAACGCGAGTAACGGATATGTATTGTCAAAAAACGCCACGAAACATGCTTGGATGCTACTCAATTATAATGTGCCAAGGATCGGACGTTACGGTCTTGCTTTCAGGGCGATGACAGGTATAGGGTACGGAACCCTGAACATAACGATAAACGGAAATCAAACACACTCACTAGATTTTTCATCCAATGAAAATGGTTTTAAATGGCTCAACCTCTCCCCTATATATCTTCAAACTGGCAATAATACGTTTGAGTTATCTGGGACAGGCAAGGTTGAGATAGATCAAATGGCCATTTACTCTCTAGAAAAAGTTGAAAATACGGTCACATTGGATGAAATATTTAAAGTTGAGAATGAACAGACAAAAGTGTCCCATCGGAAGATAGATGTAACTAAGTACGTGGTTCATGTCAAAACAACCTCCCCTGTCCTCCTAATGTTTTCAGAAGCGTATAATGATTTTTGGAAAGCTTACTTAGACGATGTAGAGATAGAATCTATTCAAGTTAACTATTTCACAAATGGGTTTTACATCCCAAAGACAGGAGAATACGACGTGGTCGTCGAATTTACGGGGCAACGTTATGTGACCTATGGCGGCATCATATCGATACTATCGATAGCCTTCGCAGCTACATACATTGCATTTGAAACTAAAATTAATCATTTGATTAGAAAGACCTTAAGAAGGAGAAGATGCAAAAGAGGAACCTATTAAAGGTAACGGTTTGAGCACAAAACAAAAGGTTGAGTAAATGTGAAAATATGTGTATTTTCCGCATATACAATCGATCGCCCTACATCGGGGAGTCAAGTGAGAATACGTCAGATGCTTCGCAATCTAACTAAACTTGGACATGATGTAGAGATATTTGTTATGGGCCCATCCGCACAACGATACATTTTGGACGGAATACACGTAAATGTAGCCCCTTATCCTAGTTTAATCAGAAGGCTGGTTAATTGTAAACTTATACAAACCATTATCTCTCGAACACATACCACATACGGTTTTTTGTCGGTAATAGCTGCAAATCCTTCAATGGCAACTTATGCAAAAGAAACAATTAGATCTTCTGACGCCGTTATGATTGAAGATTATTTCCAATTTTTCCCAATGTTATATGCAAAACTATATGGCAAGCCATGCGTGATGGATTTACCGGGGTTCTTCCTTTTATACATGGTTCGCCATACTAAGAAAGCGTTGAAAGACCCGATAATATTTCTCAAAATACTGCCAGTAATTACTATGGAGATATTAATACTTCTACTTTCTACAAAAATTGTTGTAAGTTCAAAGGAAGACAAAGCAGGCATATCCAAATTATTACATATTCGCCCTTCTAAGATCGACGTGATTACAGATGGCATAGACGACGAAGCTTTTAGACCTAATGAGGAACAGCGAAAAAGCATACGTCTAAAGTATAGAACAGAAAATGAAAAGATAATCATTGCCTTTGTTGGGGATTTGCGGTCTCCCCATAATTTCTATGCTGTGAAACATATCGTTAAAAGATTAGCTCCAGCAATATTTGAACAGTACTCTGATAAAGTTTACTTTCTAATAGTTGGCTCATGTGATGAAATACCTGACCACTTCTTACGAGACAGACGAATAGTTTTCACAAATTTCGTTGACAGCGTTGTACCCTATATCAACGCGGCTGACATCTGCATTGCCCCACTGACTCAAGGCGCTGGGATGAAAACCAAGACGCTCGGGTATATTGCATGTGGGAAAGCTGTGGTGACAACAACAATAGGAGGCGAAGGCTTAGACCTTAAAAATAAACAGAATGCAATAATATGCAATATAGAATCGATGAAAGATCAACTCATACATCTCATCGAGAACGAAAAAATGAGAAAGATTCTGGGACGTAATGCGAGGATAAAAGCATTAAAATATAGTTGGAGAGAGAAAGCAGTAGAATTACAAAAAAGTCTCCAGGGAATATTAAACAAAAGCATGTGACCCAGAGTTAACTAATAGATTAGTACCAACTTTCACTTGAGGAAAGAAAGTGCAATTAAATAAGGATTTAGCATGGATAGCTTTATCGACCATATTAATCTACGCTGTGATCTTTACAATAATTGTTGCAACGCCCACTGGAACAGGAGAGGTTGGATGGGAAGCAGACTTTTCCGATGTAAGCAACTGGAGCGGTGGGGGAGTCGATTCCTTCACAACAGATGGAGACATTGCAACCATTACCAGCTCAAGTAAATACTCTCACGTGGTAACTTCTGGCTTTTCATCCAATCTTGATCAATATCCGTGGGTGGCGATCCGCATTAAAGTCGTTCGATACGAGTCAAAATACTACATTCGATTTGATGGGGAAGACGCGGAAGGAAACAGCCGCCACATCTGGTGGGAAGAAGGAGCATTAGATGACTTAATCGCAACCGATGATTGGGTCGTCCTTCACGCAAACCTCAAAGAAATGGCTGAAGAAGCCAAGGACTATTGGGGATCTTCTACTCCCGCCATCGAGGTGACAAAAGTTACCATAGTCAGTTCCAGTCTGACGAACACACATCACATTGAGGTGGACTGGATTAAAATCTATAATCCAGCAATCCTTGAACAGGTCAAGTACTGGTTCGACCGCTCCTCACTCGAAACGCTTCTGACACCATTATGCATTATACTTGCTGTGTCAGGATTATTATTCATGCGCAAAGACCAATCGATATATAACTTTAAGGAAAAACTATCAAAACTTTTCGTCGCCACATTCATTGTATACCTAATTGTAGCCGCAGTAGCTGCATCATATAACCTCGAAACAGCTCGGCGAATCATTGACTATACATTCTGGTTACTAGTGACTGGAGCCTTACTGAGCATAATCCCGACTAGGGCAAGCAAACAAAATCGATTAAAGCAAGGATATAAATAGGTGAATTATGAAACACATAGCATTTAAAATGATGATTTTGCCGAAAGTATTAAAAAAATGAACTATAACCAAAAAAGTAGCAGGGGTAAACAATGAGGATATCTATCATTGGTTCAGGTGTGGTCGGTGAAGCAACAGGCATTGGCCTCCACAAATACGGCAATGAGGTTCTCTTCCATGATATCATTAAGGAAAAACTCATTAGGCTGAAAAAGCAGGGTTATGATGTCACTGAAAACATCTTGGAAGCCGTCAATAATTCCACCATTTCCCTTGTATGTGTTCAAACGCCTACAGTCAGCGGACAGATGGACTTTACCTATCTGAAAAAGGCAATAATAGGTATCGCAAAAGCCTTACGCAGGAAAAGGGAATACCACAACGTTGCGATTCGAAGCACGGTTTTGCCCTTTACCACAAGCACCAAAATTATCCCTCTGCTAGAACAGCATTCCCGATTACAAGCAGAGGAAGATTATGGAGTCTGTATTAACCCTGAATTTCTAAGGCAGTCAAACGCCCTGTCAGATTTTTTGAAACCTAGCAAGATAGTAATAGGTGAACTTGACGCGCGGTCAGGCGACCAGCTTGAAATGTTATATGCTCCTTTTAATGTGCCCATTTTCAAAACAGATCTGGAGACAGCTGAAATGATAAAATATGTTGCAAACATTTTCCTCACTGCTAAAATCTCCTTTTTCAACGAAATGGACATAATCTGCAAAAGACTTGGCTTGGATCCTCACTTCATAAGTGAAGTAGTAGCCTCAGACCCCCGGATTGGCGAGTACGGAATTTATGGTGGACAGCCATTTGAAGGCTCTTGTTTACCTAAAGATCTGGAAGCATTCATAAATTTCGTTAAAAGCAATGAACTAAACCCTAAGTTGTTAGACGCTGTTCTTCACATAAACCAAAAAATAGCGGGAATGGGGGACACCAAAGGCGAAAGTGAATGAGAAAGATCAGTATTATTATCCCCGCATATATGGAGAAGAAAAACTTACCCAAACTAGCAAAGCAGTTAGAGGAAGCACTCCGGGAAGATGAATTTGAGGTCATAATCGTCAATGATGGCAACTTAGATGGTAGTATTCAAACCATTAATGAGATAGAAAAAGAATACATAAAAATGAGGGGGCTATTTTTTAGTAAACGCAGAGGAAAAACAAAGGCGATTAAAGATGGTTTTGAGGAATCGCGAGGAGAAATCATAGTTATCATGGACGCCGACCTTCAATATTCGCCTGAAGATATACCTAAACTTGTTGAGGCGTTAAAGCACGCAGATGTAACAAATGGCTTAAGGGCAAAACGAAAGGATGGAATAATTAGGGTACTAGAGTCAAAAATCTATAATTTGTTTGTGCAATTTTTCTTTGGCATGAAGTTTCGTGATTGTAATAGCGGGCTTAAGGTCTTCAAACGCAAGGTTATGGAAGATATTGTAGACCAATTGGGAGATGGATGGCACCGATATCTTCTGGTACTAGCCATTAAAAGAGGGTATAAGGTCACCGAAATTCCTATAAAACACTACCCTCGGACTGCTGGTCGACCAAAGTTTCCTTCTTCTCCGCTAAAATTGGTTAAGGGGTTTCGCGATCTACTCTCTGTTAAAGCATATACCCTTAGACAAAAACACCAGCGTAGTTGATGATAAGTGGATGAGAGTGTGGGGGTTGACGATTGAAAATATTAATTCTTCATAGGAGAGATGTTACTAACCTTGAGGCGGGTGGAGGGACGCTTTACATCCACAGAGTTGCAAAGTACTTAGTTCAGAAAGGTCACAAAGTCACGCTGATATGTGCAAACTATCCGGAAGGTAAAAACGAGGACAACATTGATGGAGTAAATATATTAAGGCTAGGCACCAAGCACTCCGTATATTTTCTTTCTCCTTTCCATTATCTTAGAAAGTTCAAAGGAAAAACTGACATTTTAATAGACGCAATCAACGGCCCTCCTTGGTTTTCCCCTTTGTACTCTAACGCTCCGAAAATCGCGCTCATATTTCAAGCCTTTATGGAGGTTTTTTTAGTGGAGCTTAACAAACCACTTGCTTTCATTTTGCGTTCAGTCGAGAAATTTATTCCCTATGTATACCACAATACACCAGTGGTCACGTTATCTCATAGTGTTAAAAAGGACCTAGTTGATACGGGTTTCCCGGAAAGAAACATATTTGTAATTCCTCCAGGAATAGACCGAGAGAAATATGGGCCAGGAGAGAAATCCCATCTTCCTCTGGTACTCTACGTTGGAAGATTAAAGAAGTACAAGGGACTAGAATACTTAATCATGGCGATGAGGGAGGTGGTGAAAGAGACCCTCGATGCGAGACTATTAATTATCGGTAAAGGAGATTATGCAGACGAGTTAGTCAGCCTTACAGATAAGTTGAGACTTAAGAATGTAGTTAAATTTTGTGGTTATGTTTCAGAGGAAAGAAAAGTTGAACTCATGCGGAAAGCACACGTAATCGTTGTACCCTCCGTTAAGGAGGGCTGGGGAATACCAGTAATAGAGGCTGCTGCATGTGGAACACCGGCTATAGGAACTGACACCACCGGGCTGAGGGATTCAATAATCAATGGAAAAACAGGTTTCCTCGTTCCGTATGGAGAACCAAAGATCCTCGCTAAAAAAATTATTGGAATCTTAAAAAATGATGATTTGAGAGATAACCTGTCAAAAAATGCCATTAGATGGGCAAAAAATTTTGGCTGGGATAAAGGACTTTGCAAATTTGAAACGATCGTTACCGCTATAAGTGGAGGCAGCTGGGATAGGGCACGATCATGATTACATTACTGTATGTATTTATAGTATTCCAATTTAAGAAGTATACCTGTTCTTGAGGATACGTCATGCAAATAGCTTACGTATTGTGGATTCCTTGGAGAACTTATCGTGGTGGTGGAGAGGAGTACGCTGAAAATTTATGTAGACGCCTAGCTTTAAGAGGGCATGACGTTATCTTAATTAGTCCTCCAGCAGAACTACAAGCAAATATAGGGAAGACCAGACGCTTGCTGGTTTGTGGACCTGAAATGGGGTTATGGTCACTTATTAGATCTGCCTCAAGGCTACGAGCGAATATAGGGAAGACTAGGAGCATAGCCGTCAAAAACGTTAGCATAAGAAGAGTAGTTTCTGGGCTTGCAATGGGGTTATGGTCACTTAATATCCCTTACATATTGAGCAAAGTTGATCCAGATGTGGTGATCAGTCATAACATTTTTCCACCATACTTCTGTCAAAAGTGGGCTAACAAACACGGCAAGATTTTCATAAATAATTTTTTTCACATGGAACCCCGAAGGAAAGAGCCTGTTCTGAGCTGGAGACACAGACTATTCAAATTGCTTAATTTGAAGCGCAACAACCACATTTATGTTGCCATAAGTTATTATCAAAAGCATTTGATAGAACGTTTTAAAGACGAGGTTCACTATATAGGGATAGGATATGATCGCTATAAATCATTAAATTTACCTAAAGAAAACATCATTCTCTATCTTGGCAAAATAGATAAAATAAAACAAGTCCCAATACTTCTGAGGGTATGGAAAAATATCGATCACAATAATTGGAAGCTAATCTTAGCAGGAGATGGTTCAGATTATGACTATTGTGTAAATTACGCTAAGAATATTAAACTTACTGATTATGCATTTTTGGGATACGTGACTGATGAAGAAAAATGGAGGTTATATTCCAAAGCCAAATTGTTTGCATTTCCAAGCTTGTACGAAGGGTTTGGCATAGTATTACTAGAAGCATTAAATGAAGGGTGCGTGCCGATCGTTAATGATTTACCACCAATGAATGAAATTATCACTCCTGAAGTTGGTTTTGTCACTAATCCAACTGTTGATGCATGGGCAAAGATTTTTCGTATCGCTATGAGTTCTGATTTAGCCAAGAAACTGGTTCATGCACCTAAAATTTTAGGGAAATATAGATGGGAGACTGTCTGCAAACGTTTAGAGCAAATAATAGAAATGTATACAAGTAAATAGGTTAAGGCTAAGCCAGTTACATGCAAGAGGCTGACAAACTTGATGAAGCATATTCGATCGATCAATCGAATAACTATCGGAATTATAGTGCTAATTCTGTTCATTTTAGGATCACTGTTACTCATGGGTAGGTGTGAGCCAAAAAGCATGGAAATTCGTGATGAGTTGGGTTCTCTCTTAGGTGCGTATGGACTAGGTTGGAATGGTACTCAGTTAATAACAGTAAAATATGAACTTGAAACTCAAGGAGACCATTTCGCAGTCAAGTATGAAGAACCAGTTGCCTCTGCCTTTATCTTACTACCTAGTAGCATACTTGATGAAAAACCTGAGTATTTTCTGATGCGTTCTACGCTTAAAGGGGAGGAGGATTTCATCTATGGAGTAACTGTTATGAAGGTGCTGGAAGACGGACCTTCCCCACCTTCCGAGTTGACTCCTACAATCCTTTTCTTTCAGCATGGAAAAGATAACCCAGATTTTTTGCGTGTGAATACATACAGCTTAAAAGAAGCGCAAAGGGATTACCAGATTTCAGGGCAGGTTAGCGATTTAATTCAGTTTTTCACCTCTAACGAGACTTTAGGCAGCACTCATGTAAACTTAATAGAGGAAATTTACATATTTGAGTTTAGGGTCGTGTATGCTAGTGAGGGACTCGTAGCACGGAGCACGATTGATCAAATTCAACTACTGGCCGTCATACCTTACGTTGGCTTAATGATACTTTTTCCTATAGCGTTTTTATGCTTAAGTAAACTGAAGTATAGAAGACTCTTAGATGTTAGATGGATCGTTCCCGTTGGTGTGGCGCTAAGAGTAATCCTTTCTCTTTTTACCAGTCATGCTTATGACATGGAGATCTGGAAGTTTGCGGTAAGAACATTCTATGAACATGGAGAAATAACTCTCTTTTCTAACTGGACCTCACCCCCTGTCTTCTACTTCGCATTAATAATCTTCTATTTCCCCTACGCCTTACTGCATTATTATCTAGGCTTTGGTGATTGGAGAGTTTTTTATCATCCGGTAAGGGCTGTGGAGTCGTTATTCATCAAGATGCCAATGATCATAGCTGATGTTCTTATTTTCATATTACTCATAAGAATTATATATCACATGAAACCCAGTTTGAGCAAAAAGCAGAACGTGTTTTTGAGCAGTTTATACTTCTTGAACCCTTATGTTATCATGGTTTCCTCAGTTTGGGGTATGTTTGACGCCTTGGCTATGCTGTTTATTGTAACAGGAATTTATATGTGGGTAAAAAAAAGATATTTATTAGCTGGTTCTTTATTTGCCATCTCTGCTTGCACAAAGTGGATTGGCGTTGCTCCACTTTTAGTTGCAACAATTTTGTTGCTTCGTTCAAGACGTTTTAAAACAACAATCAAAATGGCAATAATCAGCATTATTATTGTCTTAGCTGTATTCACATTGCCATTTATCGCAACAAATCAAACGTCATATGTCCTTGAAATTTTGGCGTTCAGATTAGGAAAGGGATCCGATGTCACAACATGGCATGGAATTACGTACCTTGAATATTTCAGAGTTCAAAACGTGTTCAATATGTTGCCCGATTGGTTTGTTTCAAATTATTTTTTCATCCTCTTTGGTGTTTTCAGCGTTTTTCTATGCGTTATAATCGCTCGATCAAATCCACAGAACCATCGCGCGGAAGCGTTTACATTAATTAAAAGCACTCTACTTGCATTTTTAGCCTTTTACTTAACTTATCATCGAATAAATCAGCAATTCTTGATTTGGAGCATCGCTTTGATGCCACTCCTACTTGCGTCTTCAGAAAATGAAGCGATTAAATATATGGCGCTTGGTTGGGTTATAGTGGGAATCATCCCAGGAATCGGCTCCTACATGTTATTTGGGCTGGTAGGACCAGAGTACCTTCTACGCCTTCTGAGAGCCCAGGAGACAGGGTTCTCTGTAGTTTTTTCGTTTTTGTGCATAGTTTCACTCTGGCTGTTGTTGGGAGTTGGTAAGCGGCTTAACAATTTCCTTTCACATAAGAGAACAGAAGCAATCACGGTTAGACGGACCACCCAAATATTAGTTTACATTATCTTGCTAGTTTTTATTTGCATGCTGAGTTTAGGAGTATCCCAGACCGTACTCGATAGGACCGCCCCATCCTTGGCCTTGGCCACCATTATTGTTTTATTCTTTTTGGTAGCACCGTTTGTAGCTGCCATAATAGAACATGTGGAACATAACTCCGGAAAAATCCTTGAGACTAGAGCTTATGGTTAATCTGTCAGCAATATCATGTCAATCAGACCTCAGCAGCAGCACAATCATTCCCTCAGGGTTTTCTCATAACGATTCTTGTAAACAAGTTTTTAAGAGCTTTCTTCTCAACGGATCGACATGCATTGTGTCTTTGTTCAAACACGTGAAGATTTATTTCTAAGTGAAGTTTTTATGATCGTAACTGATATTTCTTTGCTATATAACCTAAACAGAAGGTGGGTAGTAATGAAGGTGGGGAAGGTGGCTGTTTTAGGCGCTGGATTGATGGGACACGGAATCGCTCAAGTTGCGGCTCAGGTGGCAAAATATGAGGTTGGTCTAAGAGATATGAAGCAGGAGTTTCTGGACAAGGGAATAAAAATGATACAAAGTAGTCTGCAAAAGTTTCTCGACAAAGGGAAGATATCGGAGGAAGAGATGAATGAAATCTTAGGCAGAATTCATCCAACATTGGATTTAAGAGAGGCGATGGTGGACGCCGACTTTATAATTGATGCGGTTCCTGAGAACATTGACATTAAAAAGACTGTGCTTATGGAAGTTGATGCGCTCATTAAAAAGGATGCGATAATGGTTTCGAACACTTCTTCCATTAGCATCACTTTACTTGCGTCATTCACGCGAAGACCAGAGAGGTTTTGTGGCATGCACTTCTTTAACCCTCCACAATTGATGAGTCTGGTGGAGGTTGTTCGGGGAGCCAAAACCTCTGACGAAACCGTCAATGTGGTGGTTGAGGTGGCTAAAAAGATGGGTAAAGAGCCGATTGTTGTTAAGAAGGACTCCCCTGGTTTTATTGTGAATAGGGTTCTTGTTCCAGTGTTAAATGAGGCTGTTTATCTTGTATGGGAGGATGTTGCGGGTCCGGACGAAATTGATAAGGCAGTGAGACTTGGGTTAAATTGGCCTATGGGTCCGCTGAGACTATTGGATTATGTGGGTTTAGATACTGCTTTAGTCATGATGAAGGTTTTTCAAAAAGAACTTGGAGACGTGAAATTTCAACCTTGCCCGTTGTTAGAGCAGATGGTTAAGGCTGGTTTGTTAGGCAGAAAGAGTGGAAAGGGTTTTTACGATTGGGAAAAGAGATAGACTCTCTTGTTGGAGGCTGGTCTGATGAAAGTGGAAAATACGGTTTATGAAAAGCGTGGGGCAATAGCAACTATCACGATTAATCGTCCGGAAGCGCTTAACGCCTTAAATGAGAAAACACTTTTAGAAATCTTATCTAGAGTTGAGGATGCGAACGGAGACGAAAACATAAGAGTGATCATCATCACGGGCGCTGGAGATCGAGCCTTTTCCGCGGGCGCTGACATTAAAATGTTAAAAGAACTGGATTCCTCAAAGGCAACAGAGCTTTCCAGACTAGGACACGAATTATGCGACAAAATAGAAGAACTGGGAAAACCGGTGATAGCTGCAATAAATGGCTACGCTTTGGGAGGAGGGTTGGAGTTAGCTATGGCCTGCGACATTAGAATCGCTTCAGAAAACGCTAGGTTGGGACAGACTGAAATAAATGTGGGGTTGATTCCGGGCTGGGGAGGCACTCAGCGGCTTCCACAGTTTGTGGGGAAAGGTATGGCGAAAGAGATGATTTTTACGGGTAAGATTATAGACGCTAAGACAGCTGAGCGGTTGGGCTTGGTGAATGCTGTTGTGCCGCCTGATCAGTTGATGTTGGTTGTTAGAGAGCTCGCCACAGAGATTGCTAACAAACCTTCTGTATCTATCAAGTTGGCTAAAGAGTTGATTAACAG
>Ga0209636_10003433_pt1 | contig 16165 bp, 13 predicted proteins | sample DeeMarSWOR152_54_FD_187464 | JGI IMG/M metagenome (GOLD analysis project Ga0209636, IMG submission 187464) | Marine sediment microbial communities from White Oak River estuary, North Carolina - WOR-1-52-54 (SPAdes) (version 2) | ecosystem: Environmental > Aquatic > Marine > Intertidal zone >...
TGGTATACCAGCAACTGTCCTCGCAAGGCAGTTCCCCCCCTTACTAATTAATCTCCTATAAAGACCCCATTCCGGAATATTGCCCCCTTTTATATATCTCGAACCCACAATTACATCATGTCCATTCTTTAACTCAGCCAAAAATCTGCCGATGTCCCTCGGGTCATGCGAGCAATCTCCATCCATCTCAAAAATAATATCTGCATTTAATTTGTCCAGCGCATACTCGAACCCTGCAATATATGCAGAACCCAAACCCTTTTTCATCTTCCTCTCCAACAAGAACACATTTTTATGTCTTTTCATGAACTTCTTAACCACTTCAGGCGTTCCATCCCGACTATCATCATCTACCACAACGATTTTACCCTCTTTTGAACCGCCGTTTTGATTAAAAACCCCCATTATCTGTGGTATAAGAATACCTATGTTCTCCTTTTCATTGTATGTTGGGATTACTATTGAGGCTTTCATTTCATTTCTTTATTTTTGACACACTTTTATCTTCCAATTCTTCATCCCTTCCCCTCCCTTCAGGGAGGGAAGCACTCTATTTTAAAAATTTATTATCAATATTATTAATAAGATTTTCTATTTTTCACCATTTAACTATCAATGAAGGAAAGTATTAAATATAGAGATAACAGAGATATATATTTTTGAAAATTATTTTGAAAATATTTTTTAAAAAAGGGAAATAAAATTGGCAAATATTGGGAATATTTTTAAGCAGAAAATTTCTAATTACACAAAGTGGAAGTGGATATAGCGGAAACACAGGGTCACGTTTAAACAGGGAGTTTATTTTTATAATCGAAGACAAAACAAAATATCATGCTAAAATTCCTATTGCCGTTAAAAATCCTGAAGCTGAAAGCATTCAGAACTTTTGGTCTTAAGCCCTTACAGGGCTTGCGGGGTCGTGGGGCAGAGCCCCACAGTCTTGGTCTCCAAAGTCATCCTATGCCAATAAACTTCACCATCAGCATCACGAACAAATGCAATGCACACTGCAAGACTTGCAATATCTGGCGTATATATGAAGAGCAACCCTCATTAAGTAAATCAGAACTGAAAAAAGAAGAATTCGAAAGAATTTTTGAGAGTATTGGAAGAAGCGCATACTGGTTTACTATCAGTGGTGGTGAGCCTTTTCTCAGGAAAGATATAGTTGAAATCTACGAAGCACTCGTTCATCATTGCTCTCCAAACATCATAAACATTCCCACTAACGCAATTACTCCAAAGCTTATAGAAAAAAGAGTGCGAGAGTTCTTAGAGATTAATAATAAATCTACTCTAATAGTCAATCTATCTCTGGATGGTGTTGGCGATAAACACGATGAGATAAGAGGCGTCAACGGTAATTTTAAGAAACTCTTAGATACATACGAAGGATTAAAAGCACTTAAGGAAGATTTTGAAAATTTACGATTAGGCGTTCATACCGTAATCTCTATTTATAATGCAGATCACATACCGGCTATCTATAATTTTGTAAGAGGGTTCAAGCCGGACTCACATATTTTTGAGGTTGCGGAAGAAAGAGTTGAGCTGTTAACGATCGGTAGTGGGATTACACCAGACCATGAAACCCTATCCGAAGCCATGACAGGTATTAACAAAGATATAAGGAGTAATTACCTGAAATCTGGCGATTTCTTATCCCGTATAACTCAATCTTTTAGACTGGAATACTATGAGCTAATGAAAAAGGCATTGAATGAAAAAAGACAGATTATTCCATGTTATGCCGGATATGCATCCTGTCAGATAAACCCTTACGGCGAGCTATGGGCATGTTGCATACTTGGGTCTAAATCGAGTTTCGGCAACTTAAGGGATGTAGATTACGACTTCAACAAACTATGGCATTCCAAAAAGGCGTATGAAATTAGAGCTTCGATAAAGAGAAGGGAGTGCTATTGCCCATTGGCAAATGCATCTTACACATCAATGCTTTGCAATTTTTCTATGGTGGGTAAGGTTTTATCCACGCTCATCAAAAGTTATTTCCCTTTCCCTTAAGATTAAGATTTTTCGTTGATTCTGCATAATCCCATTTGTAAGGTATTTTATTGCGTTTAAAGAGAAAGAATGCAAGAATCTTTGCAGATGTTTCCAAAAAAATTGCTGCTATCAAGAAGTGCATCTTTTTTAAGTCTGCTATTTTTAGCATTTTTCGAAGAATATCCGTTGCTTTTACGGTCTGCGGAACATATCCAGTCAGGCGAGCAATTTGATAGTGTCCTATATGAACTCTTATGCGCTGTGTCATGAAATCTTTTAATGTCTCCGGTCCTTTCATATACGAAATAGCATCTAAAGCCTGTTTGATCTTATAATCTTGCTTTTTGATTAAATACTCGATGTAAAGGTCGTCATTTACTACATGCGGGATTTCGTTTACCAAATTTGGTCTCATTGCAAAAAACTCTCCTGTTAGTTTTACATTTCCATTTAGAGATAGCGCATAATGCAAATCCCATATAAGATGCGAAACGAATCCAAAAAGTGTGATCTTATCATTAACTGGAACCGGATGACTGCTAACGCATCCCACTTTTTCTTCCTCTATCAGCGGTTTGATGAGGTTGTACAGGCTTCCTTTTTGGGGAAGATTGTCCGCTGAGAGCATGACCAATATATCTTTATCTTGGGCATTCTTCAGAATGAAATTTACGGCAGAACTCTTTCCTCTTCTCTCTTTCTCCCTTATATGTTTTATTCTCTTGTCCTTACATGCGATTTCCTCAACTATTTCTTCTGTTCCATCAGTGCATCCACTCGTGACGACAATTATTTCTTCTAACCGGACATAGTCTTCTAACGGCTGATTCAATAAGTTTTGCAGTAATCGTCCTATATTTGCTTCCTCATTATGTGCGGGTATACCTATGCTCATGGATATTTTTTTCATCTACTATGGACTATACGTATCTTCATAAACTTTTCTAACGAAAAAATATCTTAAAACCAAACCTATCAAAATAACCAGCGTAGCGGCAATCCCCTGACTCGTGAATATCGGTGCGTCCATGCTTATCGTATGATAAAACACCACAGGTTCAAGTTTTATGTCAAAGAGCAGATGAAGCTGCGAGACATTGTTCATGTTCGTCATCAATTCTACTATAATAGACTTGGAATAATCATACAAAGGCCAGAAGATAGGCGTGAAATAGGTAAACAAGTCCATGAAGGGATGGCTCAAAATAACTAATGTTGCAATTAAAACAGCATAAAGCATATTTGAGTGCTTTACTGTGGCAATTATAATTGCAGGTGCGCAAAAGAGGAGGATGAAAAATATAGAATGCGAGAAGGAGCGATGGATATGAAAAAGCACGTCTAAATCGGGCAATATCGCAAGAGATGCGAAAAAAGCCGACTTCTTCACTCTGATACCGCACATTATGAGCACGGAAAACGGAACAATGAAATGTATTAACGGTTCTGGCATTTAGTTTCACCCACCGAATATTTACATTAAATTAATGGATAAAGTAATTTTTGGCAGGAAGTAATACCAAAGTTTTAAGTAATACAAAAATACTCTTCTTTGAAATTTTGATGCGATGATGAGAGCCCATGAGCGAAATAGTTAATGAATCACTGAAAAAAGCAGCGAAAGGTACCGCGATTGCTTTCGTGGGTGTGCTCATTTATATGTTTCTTGAATTTATCACACGTGTAATAATTGCCAGAAATACAACACAGAATGACTACGGCATCTTCAGCATAGGCTTCGTTCTACTTAATTTTTTCGTTATTGTCGCTTGTTTGGGGCTGCATGTCGGAGCTCCCAGATACATTGCCTACTTTAGGGGCAAAGGAGACAGTAAGAAAGTAAAAGGTATAATATTTTCATCTCTACAACTTTCGATTATCGGAAGTCCATTTTGTTTCGTGCTTTTTTTTCTTTTCTTCTGATTTCTTTACCACACTTTTTCACTTGCAGCAATCATCTGTCTTAAAGATATTTGCTATTGCTCTTTCTCATTTTCTCATTAACATAACATACCACCCATGTCAGAAATCTATTTCCAAGTATACCATACATGATCTTTTTCCTAAAAGATAGCCTATTTGGACGCTTAAATTTTTTTATAACAGAATTCAAATCCTCGCCTTTCAATTGAATATTTTTTGTGGTGCCCGCACCAGAAATTTCTGACAACTCGACATGTTTTACTTCAACAGGATCAATGCCCATTATCTTTGCCCCGATGTAGTCCGCTGCCACTGGGTCGTCTGCGAATACCAAAAGGTCTAATCTAACACTCTCTCCATCAATTGGACCATCTCCTTCCATTGCTATTCTACCATCTAAAATAACGAATGTTTTTTTGATGTATTTGTTGATGTCCGCAATAATCTCATGTATATTAGCATGGAATCTCGCCTTCTCCCTATCAGGCAAAACACCGATTATGTTCTTGAGTGCAAGGGTAACCAATGAGATTTCATTTGTCTTCATCACAGGCAAGTTTATTATCAAATCAGCAGCTAACAGCTCCTCATGCAGTGCTATCTTTTTAAGAAAAAAACCTTCTTTATTATCTAATTCAACCAATCTACTCTTGTCCGAGAGATTTATAAGTTTTATATCATGCCGTTTTGCTATTTCTACATAACCAAGCGCATCGAAGGCATATTCCGCAGTTATGGTTGAATGGTTGCTCTCTCCTATCAAAATATTGTTTGTAATCCCCTTTAATCGTATTATGATCTCTTCTACTAATTTAGGGTCCGTAGTAGCCCCGGTATCCCAGGTTTTTATTGCACATAAATTCGGTTTAATTAGAACCTTTCCATTTTTTTTCACGTATTTATCCAGCCCGCCAAGTAGATTTACGCCTTCGTCAACCATCTTATCCCGTTCTTTGCCCTTGATTATCACCACAGTTGGCATGTGTTTTGTTCTTATCTCTTCTCAGCAAATACAAAAACCTGATGCCCTGTAATTATTTTTATCAAATTTGGGATAAACTTTTCAAAAGATACCAACGTGTGAAGTACACCTGAGGCTTCTAATTCCCTCGAATCTGGCTTACTCTTAATTTTACCTTTTAATTCCATCGGAATATTAATACCAGAGGGCCATGGAGGAGAATCAATGTTACCTTTATCAATTATTTCCAGTCCACAAGATTCAAAGATACGTGGTAGTGTTCTGAAGTCTATCCAAGGTGCTGACTCTGTTTTTAATTTCGGATAAATATGTGTAGGATGTAAGTCATTCGATGCAAATAGGAGCACGTATTTTCTTGATACCCTTTTCATCTCCCAAATAAGTGCTTTAGGATTTGGAACGTCGTCTATCAAACTTGAACTCCAGACTAAATCAAAAGAATTTTGTTTGAATGGAAGGTTTAAAAAACCTGATTTTATCAATTCAATATTATTATTTACAGATGTTGCAGCTAAAAGTCCTTTGCACTCTTGCAAGTAGTCTGACCTGTTTTCAACCAAAGTTACTTCCTTATCTTTGAATATTAAGCTATCCACACCAAACCCGCATTTGACTTCCAAAACGCCATCGAAATTAATATTTAAGGATTTTAAGTACTCCTTTCGTACCAGCCTTTCATAGAACGTTCCAAATCCTTCGTTGTACACTTCCTTCATTTCTATTTGCACCGCGTGGTAAATTTAATGAGTTAAACGCTTATAAATACGCATATGTTCCTCCACTGCATTTTCTATTGACATATCTTTTACTTTTATCTCAATATTTTTACTTAGTCTATCCGATACTTCGGGATTATCAAACAAAAGACTGATACTATCTGCAAGCTCTTTCTCCTCCTTTACGTTTACTTTGATACAATCCACTCCGTTCTCTAAGAAATCAAAAACGGGTGTGTTTGAAACTATTATTGGCTTTTTATAGGGTAGTACTGTCGAAACAGCTCCACTTGCAGACTGCGTAGAATCGTAAGGAAAGATTACCGCATCTGAAGTCGTAATTAGGTTTGGAACTCTATCATCTGGTATATAACTGGTGAAAATCACGTTATGTTCTATGTTTAAACTTTTAGCCATCCTTTTCAATTTTGATATATAATTCTCGCATTGCACCGGGTCTGTTTGAGATATACTCCCTGTTATTACAAGTTTTGTTTCAGGATGGTTTTTTAAAACTGTTGGTAAGGACTTTATGACATGATGGTAGCCCTTAAATTCGTATGCAAACCCGAACAACAATATCATTTTATCCTCAGGTCTAATTCCTAAACACTCTCTGAACTTGTATAACTCCTTTTCATTGACCTTGGTCGGATTGAAGAACCCATGGGGTATGTAAACAGCATTCTCGATTTTATATTCTTTTTCCAGCACATCTCTGGCATTCTTTGTCAGCACGATTATCTGGTCGGAAAAGAAACTTATGAGCTTAAATAAAAATTTTATAAAGTGTTTTGCAAGGAATATCAGAAAACGATTTGTCTTGTATTGACCTGAAATTTCGTTTTCAAAATTGGTAACGGATTTTACCGTGTGGAATGTTGTTAGCGTCTTCCTCCTCGTAAGAAATGTGTAAAGGTATATAAAAATTGCCGTTAAACCGAGAAAACTATCAAAAATCATTAGTTCATGCTGTATATGCATGATGTCCGGTTTTTTTCTAATCATATCCTTTAAAAGATAAAATCTAAAAAACCCTGGCTTCAGTTGTACATTGTTAATGTTTATTTGATTTTTTTTAATCCCGTGAATTAGGTTTTCGGTATAAATGTCAATGCCGCATCTTATGCCTGGACTTATCATCAAAATATTTAACATGGTATATACAGTTAATAGGAAACCAATATATAATTTATGTCCGAGATGAATATATGTCTAATATCATACGAATTCCCTCCAATGGTTGGCGGAGAGGGATCATATACGTATGGGCTATTTAAAACTCTTTCTGAGTTAGGATATGATGTGAAGGTGATTACAACAAATTTCGGGATTGATGAAAAGTTTGGGATAGAGGAGGAAAACGTGATACGTGTGCCAACAATAAACAAGCCGCCTCTTAGACTCTTTTCATTTGCTAAAAACTCGAAGAAGGCACTTGCAAGCCTAAACTTCGATATAATTCACTATACAAACGATTACGAATTTGTTATTTCGAAAAATGTCGACGTTCCAACAATTCTGACGACTCATACGCCTTACTTAGCAGAGAAGGCATTTCTTATGGGTGAATTAAAATTCGCGGAATATCTACATTATCTTTCGTACAGAAGACCCGACTTTATAAAAAAGAGGTTGAGGATCTTGTGTGGTGCCACAGATAGAATTATATCAGTTAGTAACTATGTAGCCAAAGACATTGTTAACGAATATAAAACACCGCAAAATAAAATCATGGTCATTCCAAATGCCGTTGATATTACAAAATTCAATCCAAACATAAGAGATGAAGAAATCAGAAAAAAACAACTTGGGATCCATGATGAGCGAGTAATTCTATTCGTAGGGCGAATGGATCACATTAAAGGCGTTTCATACCTCATTAACGCTTTTTCGATGCTTTTCAGAGAGAGGCAGGATGTAAAACTTGTGCTCGTTGGAGGAGGACCCCTACAAAAGAGGTTTGAAAGTTATGTTAGAAAAACGCACTTGAGAAATTCAGTGATATTCACTAAAGGTCTTCGCGAGGAGGAACTTGCACAGCTTTATAGAACTTGTCATATTTTTGTGCTGCCCTCCCTTATAGAAGGCTTTGGAATAGTTCTTTTAGAGGCAATGGCGACTGGAAAGCCTTGTATCGCTTCAATGTCCGGGGGTCCAGAGGAGATTATCAAGCACGGAGAAACAGGATTTCTCGTGCCGCCCGCTGATTCAAAAGCGCTTTTCGAAAAATTATTTATACTTCTGGAGGATGAAGAGCTTTTAAAGAAATTTGGTGATGCTGGTAGAAAACGGGTAGAAAAAATGTTTACATGGGAGAAGGTGGCAAAACAAACAGTTGAGTTGTATGGGAGATGTAGAAATGTTTAAGAGTTTGAAATGGATTTATGAAAACTATACGATGAGTGATTTATGCGATATCGCATCTTCTCACGTCTCATACTACATGGAAAACTTTTTGAGGAAAGTTAACTATAAGAGACTAAAAAAAGACGCAAAAGTAAATTTAGAAGAAGTTGAAGCAGCTATTGAAAAGGGAAGAGGGTGGTTAGAAGGCATGCAAAGGAATGATGGCTCTATAGGAGTAAGGCACTGGGAAATTTGGGAGACGGCTAATGCCACTTTGGCTTTACTGACCGTCTCTAAAGACTCTGAATCAATCGAACCAGCGATAAATTTTATTTTAGGAGGGCAGTTGGATAATGGAGGCTTCTTTTTCAACTATCTTCCCTCTTCAGAAAAAGGGAAGGATTTATATTGCACAGAAGCGACTTCTATAGCGTTGATAGTTCTATACTGGTATGAAGGTAAGTTAACGCCTGAAGTCGAGAATGGGTTAAATTTTATACTGGGGAAACAACACGAATGTGGAGGCTGGGGGTTGCCATATATCGGAAATCAAAAGGTCATCGACACAAATTTAAACTACTATCTTTCAGTCACAGGTTATTCGCTTAGAGCTATTCTTACTATCAATAAAAATTGCTCTAAATCTGTGATAGAAAGAGCTTTGTATTTTTTAGAAAAAAACCAGCACAAAGATGGGAGTTGGGGGAAGTCGGCACCATATTACAACACGGAAGGCTATGCGATTAAGAACATCTCTGACGCCTTAATCTTGATGAGAACCTTTGAATGGCCCGATGATAAAAAATTAAAAATCGAGACAATGTTAAATTCGTGTATTTCATATACTAAGAACAAGCAGAACGCAGATGGAAGCTGGTCATCTGGCGGTCCGTCTTCCAAATCTGTATCCACTTCACTTTTCCTGCAAAGCGTGTTAAACGTAAATGAGGGATTTATCGGATTGGGATTAAATTGGTTGCTCAAAAATCAGCAGAAAGAAGGTTTTTGGAGTGGTGGTACATTAGATGGCTATAGTGCTGATATATTTGCGACTTCAGAAGCTCTTATTGCTTTGGATAAATTTAGAAAAGCTGTAATCGAAGATTAAAGATTAAGGAGAGGCATTTACAGAGAAAATGAGCGGAATGATTATGAGTGTGTCATTGAAAAAAGTCGCAAAGGGCACAATAATCGTTTTTATTGGACTAATCGTTGGGATGCTCTTGGCTTTTATCGGCAGGGTCATTGTCATCAGATATATAACCCAAAGCGAATACGGAACCTTTTGCATAGCATTGGCTTTATTGAATATTTTCGTTATAATTTCTACTCTCGGGCTGCAAGAAGGAGTGCCCAGACAGATTGCTTATTTTCGAGGGAAAAACAAAGGCAGAAAAGATTATGGTGTTGTAATTTCATCTTTACAAATTGCACTAGTTACTGCTGTTCTTTTTTCTTCACTCCTTTTTTTTGCTTCGGATTTTATTTCAATAAAATTCTTTCACAACCCAGAATTATCTCTACCTCTGAAAATATTCTCTGCTGCTTTACCTTTTCTCGCTTTAATCAACATCCTCACAGCAATCTTCAGGGGATATGGCAAGATTGATGTTAAGGTATATTTCCAGGATATTTTAAGGAACGCGCTTTTCCCTCTGTTTTTGGTCGTGGTTATTTTACTTGGCTTATCTTTTTTTGCTGTGCTCTATGCCCATGTGGTATCGATCGTGATTACTTGTATAGTCTTTGCCATATACACCATGAAAAAAACGCCTTTATTAAAAGCAGAAAAAGATATCGATCCTGATCCAATGAGGAAAGACCTGCTATTTTTCTCGCTTCCCCTCCTTGTAGCATTTATGCTAAATTTGATCATGATATGGACAGATACATTAATGCTTGGGTATTTTAAAACATCGGATATTGTGGGCCTTTACAACGGGGCGTTGCCTCTTGCTCGACTAATACCGATAGCCTTAGCTTCAATGGTGTTTATCTATACGCCAATAATAGCGCAATTGTATTCACAAAATTTGATTGAAGAGATAAAGAGAAATTACACAGTATTAACAAAATGGATTTTTGTATCAACATTACCACTGTTTCTTATATTCTTCCTCTTTCCTGAGATTGTTTTAGATTTCTTCTTTGGACCTCAATATGTTCAAGCAGATATTGCATTACGAATATTGACTTTTGGGTTCTTCATCCACACCCTTTTGGGACCAAATGCTGCAACTTTAATTGCAATGGGAAGAACAAGATTATTAATGTGGACTTCTTTAGCTGGTGCCGTTTTAAACGTCGTTCTAAATATTTCTTTAATTCCCCTGATGGACATAAGCGGTGCAGCGATTGCTTCGGGTTCTGCACTTGCTTTAGTATATCTCATACTCTCAATAAGGCTTTATCAACTTTCTGAAGTGCATCCATTCACAAAAAACTACTTAAAGTCTATACTTACATCCATTGTTCTTATGTCTGTAATCTACATAATTGCTAAAAAAATTTTGGAAATCACTTTCTGGATGCTTCCAATTCTCCTCATATTGTTTATAGTGGCATACGCTTTCTCTTTACTATTGACAAAGAGTTTTGATGAAGAGGATATTATGATGTTTCTCGAAATAGAAAAGAATACAGGAATAGATGCTCCACGCATAAAAGGAATATTGAAGAGGTTTTTGTGATTACATAAACTTAAGCTTTGCCCGTTGCCAGACAAAACCAAGCGAATTCGTAAATAACGGCGTTCTCACCTTCTCCTGATCTTTATTTTTATTCTGTCCATTTCGAGTTTTGTAGTGGCGACGAGCCTTTGCTTCTTTATGTGTTGTGAGACTACTACCTCAAAAGCACGTGCAACATCCTTTTCCATGTCACATACGTTCTCTTTCTCCTTTGGGTCTTTTTTCATGTCGTAAAGCTCCTTTTTACCTGTTTCATCAAGTATAAACTTCCAGCGGCTCGTCCTGCATGCCGCAATGAGGCTCTCCGTATCCTCAATAGCACCCTCCATCATTATTGCACTACCTTCAGCTTCGCCTTTGATTTTTGGTACGAGACTCTCCCCTCGAAACGTCTTCGGCGCTGATACCCCCAAAATATCTAAAAGCGTTGGGGCCAAGTCAAGAAGACTCACAACGCCCTCAACGACGCCCCCCAGCTCACTGTTATAGATTACGAGTGGTACGTGCGTGAGCTCCTCGTAAAGCTTCGAAGCCGAATGAAAGAAGCCGCCATGCTCTTTGAACTCGTCGCCGTGGTCAGCGGTTATAATGACGACTGTGTCTTTGAGCAAGCCCTTGTCCTCAAGCGCATCGAGAAGGCTTTTTATCGAGTAATCCACGTATCTCACGCAACCGTCATAAAGCTCGCTTAACAACGGCAGCTCCTTCTCGAAAACATCTTTCAACATCACTTTGTAGCGAATGTGAGAAGCTTTTCGCTTGCTTATCTCATAAAAATCTCTCGGCGAGTTATAAGGCGTGTGCGTATCCATGTATTGAATCCAAATGAAGAATCTCTCAGGCTTATTCTCAGAGAGCCACTTGATAGTTTTTTCGTTAATACCCTCAGCTTGCCCATAGGAAAGAGTGCTGCCGGGCATGTGGAAATAGATGCGTTTCGCAGACTCTAAGACGCCAAGTCTCGAAAGAACTTTCATCATTAAGCTCTTTGTTGCTAAGCTTCTTATGCCACGCTCTAATCTACGCTCGTCAAATCCCATGTCAAAGCCATCATAGTAGTAAGAGAAGTCGCTGCCAAAGCCGAAATATCTCGAAAGTATTGGATTCGTGTGAAAAACTGCAGTCTCGTAGCTGCTCCGTCGTAATACCTCAGCGAGCGTTATTTTTGTCCTCAATATGGTTTTAATTCCTCTTCGGTATATATCAAAGCCTTCTTTCACACCTTCCCTCAGGCGGTATTTCGGCGAAAACCTCCGCAAGAAATACGCAATGCAGGGTGCTGACGTCATCATAGGTGGTATGGATGTGTCAGTTACCGAGCCGTAAGAGAAGGCTTTTTTGAAAAGCACGCCCTCTTTCGCCAGCTTGTCGATATTCGGAGTCGTCTTCTTTTCGTAGCCGAGACAGCTAACGTGGTCTGCCCTGAGCGAATCCGAAACTATGAGTATTACGTTCTTTCTTTTCATTTACACTTCACCTTACCTCCTTTTTCACCTCGCAAAGTCCTTGTATTTCACAGGGCACCTGTCACTTATTCCATAAAACTCATAGAGACTTCTAAGGAACTGCCGCATGCCCTCTCGCTGCAATCCTTCAAAATCGATTTTGCCGAACCAAAAGACTGTTTTATTTTTGTAGCCAATGACTGCAATATCCGTCCCGTCCACTTTTGCAAGGATTTCGTAGCCTTCCTTTTCATAATCGAACGTCGGTATGTAAAGAATGCTTCCTTCGTCACGTATGCTCCCTTTCAGCCCCCCGAGTTGCTCCTCGAAGCTCCAAGAATATGGAACATTTTTGTATTCTCCTGTTATCGAGACATCGAGAAGCTTTCCGAGCATCGCAGCATTTTTATTCCCATATTTATCATATAAAGCAGTCCTGCCAACCACAAATATACCGCCACCATCGTTCCTGAATGTTATAAGAGCTTCCAAAACGGCTTCGTTCATCCTTGTAACATCCACGAGCGCCACAGCCCTGTAATTGTTCAAGACTTCTGGATTTTTCTCGATTTCATCCATTTCTAGCACGTCGAAGTCTAAGCCCTCTTCAAAAAGCATAGATGCGAGCGAGCGCAACTCCTTGCCCTTAAAGTGTGCAAACTTGCTACCACACAAGTAGTCAAAGGCACCGAGTTTTGAGTCTTCAATTATAGCAAACTCACTATTTTTCAATGTTGACATCTTGTTCCTCTCCTTTATCGTATTTGCAGCCTCTTTTATCTGCTTCTCATTGTATGCTGGAATTATTTCAAGGGGGTTTGAAGGATATGGATTCCCTCCTTCCCAGAGTAGTAGGCCTGTATCCGTGTATCTCGCAAGTATTGCAGCTTTCCTTACAGGTTTGACACCGTTTGCACCCCAGTTCTCCCATTTTATAAGCGATGCCTTCTCGTGCAGCACGTAATATTTCAGAAATGCATATAGCGAGCTTATATACTCGGAATTCTTCATATATTTGTCCGTTATTCCAGGATGCACGAGCACAACATCCGTGTAAGGAGAAGCGGCGTGTGTATAGTAATCTATTTTGAGGTTTTGCGCTCGATTTTTAGCATTGGAGAATAAGATCATGGTCGGTGTCGCAAATAAGACATGGTCTGGGTCTAACGTCTTATAAAGCTTTTCAAAGTGCTCTTTTGAGCGGCGTTTCTCTTCGATTCTGAACATCTGCCAGTCGTAAAACTGTCTCCTCGCGTCCCCAGGACCGTTTATCGCCTCTATCATTTCCTCGAACGTCAAAGGCATCGGCAAAGGCTGTGGTGGCTCCGCAGTCTCAAATGTAACCGTTGAGTCACTCCACGCCGCCATCAGAGCCTCGATGCTTTCATATTCTTTGTGAAGGTACTCCCTAAAACACTCTTTCGCAAAGTCTGAGTAGTCAAACCAGCCCGCCTTACCGTAGTGCTCGACCTCACCACCAGGGTAGTTATCCTCCTCAGTCCTTCCATGCCCCAAGCTCCAGCCAAGGTGTGCCGGATGCCCTTTATATCTGTTCGCAAGCGCCGTTATTACTTGATCTGCGTATCTCTCGTGGCAAGGTGCGTTGAAGCTCGGCATAAGGCAAATCTCACCTGTATTGCTCGTCTGTATGCATCCCCGATCTTCTGGAAGGTGATACCACCAAAGCGGTACTTTCATGTATGCGAAATGGATGACAACATAAACGCCCTTGCTTGCGGCGTAGTCAAAGACCGCGTCTAGTGGTGTCCAGTTTATCGCATCCGCAGCGTTTTCCGGTGGGCTTTCAAGCTCTTCACGCTTGTCCATGTAGCCCCAGTTTACACCTACGATTACCACTGAATAACCATTCTCAGCAGCTAAGTCGATATACTTTTTGACATTTTCTAAGGATTCCTCGTTCTTGAACGGGTCTGAGACCGTAAAAAAGCCTGTAATAGGGATTACTTTGTCACCGACCACGAGCTTTGGCATGGCATTAATTATCTCAACACTGCTTCTTTGAGGTGTCGCGAAGGAAGGTATCACTGACGGCGCTGTCAGCGGCCTCATCTTTAACACGGCAAATATAATTGAGAGCGCTATAATCACGCATATTGCTATTATTATGACTATTTTTTTTCTATCCACCTTATCCTCTCCCATCTCTATCCTCTCTGAAAAACACCTTCCTTATTTTATGATACTTTTATTAAAGTTAATGTTTATCTGTAGACCTTGTAAAGGAGAAAATACCCTCTATGCTCTTACTCGAAAGCTTCCGCTTCTGTGACTCTGATATACGGCTCCTTCCGTAATAAACCCTATCTCATTTCCTTTTCCTTCATTATTCCTGCAAGCTTCCTCTATTTGGATGGCTTATCAGGTTTTTTGATCCACGCTTGGGATCTGCTTATTTAACTTTTCCCCTTCGACATTCATCTCTTCGTACCTTTCTCGGCACATGGTTACGTGTCGTTAAAGCTTGGTGGCCTCTACTCAATTTGGCGATCCTCTATGGGATCATGAAAAATACGAGGCTCTTTTTGCCTTCTTTCATTCCTTGTAATATTCCTTCTTTGTTAGTATCCAATAGACCGACTCTGCCATGTGACGGGCTGTTGCAACAATCGCTACCTTTTCTCCCTTAAACCTTCACATGTCGTTGGAAATCTGCCCTTCTTCACTTCTGTTCCCTTACTGTCTACCATCTACTTTCCTTACTCATTATGTGGTGTTTTTCATGGTTTATAACCTGACTTTCAGAGTTGTATAGGCTACAACCCGAAAAGCCTATCCGCAAACCCCAACTTTTCGATAATCTCCTTTTGCTCTTTAGGAGAACGGAAATTTTATCACCGCTTTCTCCCCCAAAATCAAGCGTAGTTTTTCGTATTCTACCCAGTTCATCCAGACTATCCTCCACACCTTCCCAACCCGTAACGCCTAAATGATGCTTGTACAGCGCCAGAACCAGATATGCCAGATAGCAGATAAAAATATAAACGTCAATGTTTCCTTCCTCAAAATGCCTTACCGGCTGCAGATCTAACCAGTTTTTGAAGCAATCGAATATCTTTTCAATGATGTCCTTACCAAAATACGTGGCAATAATCTCCGATGCACTCTTCTCAAAATTCGTTGTGAAAATCAAGCATTTACCATCTCGAAGCCTTGCATTTTTTCGATTTTCTGCGTGAGGATTTACGGTTATTTTATTCCCGTCGTTGTTTATCTCAAAATAATCAGAAACTCCACGGATTACCGCCTTTATTTCCTTCTCCAAACTCTCCAGAGTTTCGTTACCTGTCTGCGAAGACAAGATCTCAGCGACTTTTATCTCCGCGACACCTATCTTTTTCAATCGTGCCGTGCGTTCTCTCTCAAGATCACTGTGATTAAAGCAAATAATTGCCCTACTTGGAATGCCAAACAGCGATGTAGCGAGGTCTTCGTAATAGATTAGACCTGAGGGACGCATTAACTCATTTTCTTCGGATATATCGTGCAACACCAGCTCTTTAGCCTCATTGGACGTTAAAGGGACACCACCAATTATTTTCAGATTATCTTCATGTAGCTTTATTAACCTGAATTTGACAGTTAACCTTATTTAACACTACGGATTAACAAGAATCCCAATTCACATCTTAAACTAACCGACATTTCACCTGATTTCGAATCAAAAAGAAAAAACCTTCTATGAAAAATCAAGAGTTTCATGTCGTTTTTCTCCAAAATCGTGAGCCTTACGGCTAACCAAAGCATCCAAATTCATCCTAGAAATCATGATTTCCTGCTACCCAAACGAAAGTCTCAGGAATTTTGCCAGGAATTTTGTGACATTTGCGAATTTCTTGGAGATGAGCCTGCCAAAATTATCGAATATGGCGACAAGTGTCAAACGCCTCAGGCAACCCAGCACGGTCTTTTTTGTTTTGCCGCACAAGCCCATACTCTGTTGAAGTAGACCAACGAACAGCGTGGCAATCATGCAGATTAATGCCGCACCTTTCACCGCATCATCGGTCCAGACTCTGAACGGTCTTATCA
>Ga0209636_10003435_pt1 | contig 16154 bp, 11 predicted proteins | sample DeeMarSWOR152_54_FD_187464 | JGI IMG/M metagenome (GOLD analysis project Ga0209636, IMG submission 187464) | Marine sediment microbial communities from White Oak River estuary, North Carolina - WOR-1-52-54 (SPAdes) (version 2) | ecosystem: Environmental > Aquatic > Marine > Intertidal zone >...
AGTCATGGGAGGCAGTCTAAACTACACTCACATGGAAGCATTGAACCCTATCTCCATGCACGGAGTTGCCACTTTAGAAGAGAGAGACGGCGCAACAGACGTGTCGACGAGCTTCACATTGATAATTCCTCCTGAGGAGGCGTCTCAGTTTCCATTCAATTCCTCAGATTTGACGTTGCTTTCAGAATATTCTAATGGTCTTCTCACCACAACAGTCGACGGCTCAACTATCCTTCCCCCCAGCATAGCTTCTCAACTTCCCTTCAACATCACCGACTTTACGGTAATGGGAGATTACAAGGGCGACTTGGTAGAGGGTAACGTCACAGCTGACATGTGGAACGGTTTCCCACTGGACGACATAATCGTGGACTTCAAGGGAAACAACACCCACGTGGAAGCCAACGGGTCTACGATAGTCATCTTCGGCGATTACCCCGGCTTCGGGGAACTCAACGCCACTATCCTTGATCATTTGCTCGCAGAGCTGACTAGCACCCTCGGTGGACAAGGCCCCGAATCTTTGTATAATATGACAGACGGGCTGCTGGAGTTCACGATGTTATTCAACGTGACCACCCCCCACAACGGCAACGCCTCTGTCGATTTCGCGGCAAAGATTGAGGGGGATCTCATTCTTGCGCTCGTATACTTAACCGGTGAACCTGCTGACATTTATGACCTGTTGAACGCCACGTGGTTCTCAGTTGGAAACGCGTCCTTCCTAATGACTTACTCACACGCCCTCAGACAGGCTGATCTGAACCTTGTCTTCAATTCCAACATGAGCTCCCTCATCAAAAACATGATGCCAATCCTGCCTGACATAATGCCCTTAGAAGAGGCAGCCTTCATACAATCTCTTCTAAACAATACCTATGGGATCGTTGATTCGGCTCAGATTTCGTTGGATTACGGTAACGGTCTAGCAACCTTTGCCGCAGCCACGACCATCCAAGACCTTAACCAAAATCTCAACTTCGTTAAAAGCCTCTTTTTGAACTACAGCTTCTCGCAGCTGTCGACCTACCAGTTGCAGATCCTCAACCAGACACAGCTAGACTTATCCAGTTTGAGCATGAGCTTCAATCTAACCGAGACCTCGATGCAAGTGACCTTGGACGGTTTTGCGGTCGTGCCACCGTTAGAATGGATAAACGCTACGAATTTCGAACTTGAAAGCTTTTTCAACCTCACCGCAGGCGACTATGAACCTCCTGGGACGGGAGAACGACTGAAGGTAACGGTTGAAGGAGGGAGCAATGCAACCCACACAGTTACAGTTATCCGATCGGGAACTGTGCCAGAACCCGACACGAGTGACCCAGTCGGTATGATTTGGTACAACCAATCCATCAGTCATCTCAAGGACTTGGTCTTCCAGATTGGTACCCGCGATACTACTTCTCCCGTGATTGGCACGCCCATTCAGACCCCAGCAATTCCGGATCACGGGGAAGCTGTAACGATCTCGGTGAACGTGACTGACGCAAATCCTGGGGTCCGTCCGGATGGAGTAATCCTCTCCTACCGGGCTGACGGCGGCGTCTGGATCAACGTCACGATGAGTAAGACGATTGGGGATACGTATGAAGGAACAATTCCTGGATTTCCGGGAGGAACGTATGTGGAATACATGATTATTGCGTACGACTACGCAAACAACTGGGAAGTTCAAGACCAGGCAGGAGGCTACTACGTTTACACGGTAATAACGGAGTTCCCGAAATGGCAGATAGCTGCCGTTACGATTCTACTGGCTGGAATAGCGCTGGTCATTATCAGAAGAAGACAGAACGTCTCCCCTAAATCCTTATCTAGCAGCCCTTTTTTCTCTATCTTGCTTGGCACAGGCGCTTTTAGCTAGCCTGTGACTGGAAGAAGCAGTTCCCCCTTCGACACTATTACTGCTTTTCCAATCAAGTCTACCCTGCCCTTCACTCTAAGATCCACGGTGAGTTCGCCTCCTCTTTCGGAAACTTGATAGGCCAACATCCGGGTTTTTCTAAGCTTCTTTGACCAGTAGGGAGCTAGCACAGTGTGAGCAGCTCCAGTTACGGGGTCTTCGTTTATCCCAACCCAGGGCGCAAAAAACCGTGAGACAAAATCGTACGGCGGCTCCCCCTTCGCAGTAGCGATAATTCCTAGGATGTCATAAGTTGTCTTAATAGATTTTAAGCGTTCAAAGTTCGGCTTTAGCCCTCGAACCGCCTCTTCGCTTGCCAGATGAACTAGTAGTTTCCTTGACTTCCTAGAGATCTGCGCTTCCTCAAACTCAGAAATGCCCATCGCTTTTAGAATAGCCGGAATTGGGCCAACAGGGATCGATCGGTTGACTGGAAAGTTGAGGCATATCTGACTAGGCTCGATGCTCGCTGTAAGCGTCCCACTCCTTGTTTCGAAGAATAGCTCGGGCGCAGAAACGCCAACATCATAGAACAATACAGCAGCGGCTGCCAAGGTTGCATGGCCGCAAAGAGGCACCTCAGTCTTGGGAGTAAACCATCTCAGAAAGAAGCGGTAGGCATCCGTGAAAGGCTGTGCAGTCTTCGTACGCAGAAAGGCGGTTTCCGACAGGTTCATCTCGGCTGCAACCGACTGAAGAATACGGTCTTCATGTTCACGATCCAACAGACAAACAGCCGCAGGATTCCCTCTGAAAGACTGGTCAGTGAACGCATCTACATGGTAGATAGGCAAACCTTGCTTGTTGATGGTTCCTGCTCTCATAACCCTCAGACCCACCTAAAACCTACCCCAACCCTCTTCCTATATCTCGCCTAACCTGCATTTGTCTGTATCTCATCGATGATTCTCTGCATTCAGTTTAGAATGCCCATGCAGTAACCTGCGCGTTCAACGGACGTACTCTGGAAGTCCTTTTTGTCGGGTCGCTTGGCGCCACTTCTCCCTGATTCTCACTACTCTGTTCAGATAGTAGCTTACCTGTTCTAGCCTTAGATCGCGGGGATTTACGGATTTGTCTTCCCTGAGTCTTGGTCTGTAAGGACGTAGCGAAACAGCTGTCATTTCGCCAACCCTGGTGTAACGACCGTTTTCATATTGGTAGATTGGTCTCATACTATCCGGGTAGAGTTGTTGATAAGAAACTTCAACGACAATCTCAGGCTTCACCCAAAGATACCCTTCGCTTTCGTAGAGAGGTTCCACCAGATCTAGAATCGGTGAGAGTCGTGAGAACTGAACTCCGTCGGCAACGTCTAAGAAGTGCCCATCTGGAGTCATCAGTGCTATTTTCGCGCCGAGTATTGGCCCTGCAGTGTTGGAAGTCGAGGCTCCGCATATGGGACACGAATCCAAGTCCTCGACCCACACGTCATTCTTCCCGTGGAGCAGGCGGCCATTATGATCGAACCATTCGGACTTCGCTGCAATACCATCTCTGGCCAGCTTTCGCAGCCAGAAGATGTCGAATCTGGCGCCACACTTGTCGCATACAGGTCGGAGGCCACCAGCCTTTCGAAAGGCTATCACTGCCGCGTCCAACGTGTCCCTGAACTTGATCTTGTATACTTTGCCGCTACCTGTGTGCATTACGAAGCCTTCGAATCCTCTTTTCCCTATGAATTCGTCCCAGAACCCTTGAATTTCATTGTAAGACTCTTGGAAGCTTCCCTCCGTTGCTGAGTAATCTGGTAGATGAACCACGCCGCTGTCGCATCCGACTGGAAGACCGAAATCCTTTTGCAGCTTCTTGAATCGTTCGGAGTATCCGGCAACAGGTCTGAGGAATTCTTCCACTTCTTTCGAGGCATAGTCAAAAACAGCTAGTCTAATCCTACTAACGTCCTCCGTCGATCTTGGATTTTTGATTATGCTCATGGTTTTGCTGAACTCTGTCATGTAGCACTTGCCGTCAATCTCCCTCACAACATAGGTTTCGCCTACGAAAGCCACGTCTTTGAATTCACCGAGGCTATGGTTGAAGTACTCAGTCACAGGATGCTTTCGCAGTGGGTCTAGCGAGTAGAAACATCGCCCTCTTGGGCTCCAAGCGACAAATCCTCCTCTCTCGTCGTTCCATATAACAATCGATAGCATGCCATTGTATTTCACTTGTATAAGTCCTCCTTCGTCCGTAGGTAGTTGAGGTAGACTGTCTCTCAGGGCGAATTCATACTGCGCCATAACCGGCTTCAAAATTCCCAGACGCGAACAGAACTCTCTCTCTGCAGTGCCCTTTTCAAAATGCTCCTGACCAAAAAATCGTTGATTGCAATGCATCGCGAACCCACCTAAAGGTTTGAAAGAGAGACTAAGAGTTGCTCAGCGTCACCTGGAGGGTAGCCTGAGTAGAACTTGCTGAAATACCCGAAAACATCTGTTGAGTTGTCAAGAGCTCCTTGGATGAGCTTTGTCCAACTCCTCAAATCACTGCATCTATCTATTTCAGCTTCCCCAGAGTTGCCCTTTATCTTGCTTCTCTCCCCCTCCCATCGGATGTAAATGAAATCTCCAGTTGCTTCGCTTGCTTTGCGAAGTGAAGAGCGGCCAACCATCGTTACAGCTACGTTCCTATCCCTGAGGAGAGAGTAAAGGCGCCCGTTCTGTAAATCCTTGTTTCTAACCTCTAAAGCAAATCTGTTGGTTGTGGGCAAATGTGCAAGGAAGTCTCTCAGAACCTTGAACCTGTCTGGTTTGAATTGTGGTGGAAGTTGAATCAGTAGTGGTCCAAGTTTGTCATTGAGAATTGAGATGTTGTTGAGGAAGAAGCTGAGTTTGTCGTCGCACTTCTGCAGCATTGCTATATGGGTTATTGACTTAGGTAGCTTCGCAGAGAATATGAAATTGCTTGGAGTTTGACGTTTCCATTGCTTCACGGTGCTCGCCGATGGTGTGCGGTAGAAGGTACTGTTGATTTCAACACTGTTGAAGTGTTTTGAGTATTCGAAGAGAAAGTCTTGTGCTTTGATGTTGGAAGGGTAGAAGTTGCCGACCCAATGATTGTAGCTCCAGCCCATCGTTCCTATGTGTAGGCTCATTGTCTCAGCTTCTCGTTTTTATGAGGAGCCATTCGCTTCGCCTTCGTGGCTTCATATCTGACTTCTTCAATCGGATTAGGACGTACATCCCATTGAGTTTGCTGCCTTTCAAAGAGAACTCGATCTTGTCTTCTGTCCAAATCTTAAGTTTGTAGGATCCGCTGTCCCAGATTTCTACCGTGCCAGCCCCGTACTGTCCTTTGGGAATCGTTCCTTCAAACTTACTATATTCTAGAGGGTGATCCTCAGTTTGTATCGCAAGCCTCCTTGTTCCAGGTTTTTCCGGAACGCCCTTCGGAACAGCCCAGCTCTTGAGGACCCCTTCTCTAGAGAGCCTGAAATCGTAGTGCAACCTCCTAGCATGATGCTCCTGAACTACAAACAGGGTTGCTGTTTCTCGAATGAACTCTCCTTTAGGCTCTTGTGTCTTTGTGAAGTCTCTCCTCGCCGTGTATTCTTCGAGAGCCTGTGGTTCGTCCGCTCTTGTCACCAACTTTCTTGTGCTCTCAAGGCGGGGTTCGTTGGCATTTCTCCTCTTCCCTGCCAGTATGTCCCGAAAATCCAGCATCTGCTTGTTTTCGAAAATTCCTTTCCATGGATCAACCTCTCTCTTGTGAACACTAAGAATGTTGAACTCGTCAGGGCTTAGTCCTCTCTTGACTTCTTGCCATTCTAGAGGAGTAGATACAGCTGCATTTTCGTTTGCTCTAAGACTGTAGGGGCATATCATGGTTTTGAAGCGTATGTTTTGCATGAAATCAACGAAGACGGTTCCAGGGATTTTGGATTGTCGGAACTCAGAAACAATCAGACTGGACTCTTTTGCGAGGATTCTTCCCATTTGATGGACGAATGCTCTTGTCTCTCTAAACGTGTACTTCTGAACGATAGGAAGAACAACATGCAGCCCTTTTTTTCCAGATGTTTTGACGTAGGAATTCAGTCCAAGCAGTTCTAACTTCTCTCTCAACAGAAGTGCCACTGCTACGGCTTCTTCGAAGCCAGCCGGAGGTTCAGGGTCTATGTCGAAGAGGACTAGATCTGGCTTTTCATAGGAGTCTATTCGAGAAAGGGGAATGCTAATCTCTAGGGCTGCCAAGTTGGCCAGCCAAGCCAGAGTTGCGGCGTCATTGCACACTATATATTCTATTTCTCGGTTTGCGGATTCTGAGTACCTCTTGAAGGTCTTTACCCAGGAGAGCTTTCCTTTAGGAGCATTTTTTTCGTAGAACCCTTCTTTGTTGACTCCGTCAGGAAACCGCTGCGTTGTGATAGCTCTGTTTGCAAGGAAGAGTAGAATCATTGGAGCGATTTTCATGTAGTATTCGATTACCTGGTGTTTTGTGATGCCGAGACGGCGATAAAGGACTTTTCGCAGGTTCGTGAACTTCACCCTTGGAGACCCTGCGCCTGCGATTCGATTATTCATAGACCCTTTCACAGTATCCTTTGACTGTCTAAAACCCTCAACCGCTCAGATGTACAATTCTTGCTTTCGCGGGTTCAAACAAGTATGGGTTTACCTCATCCATAGATGCATGCATTCAGATTGTTGTGATGCTGGGTGCCATGTTGAAATCTTCTCATCAGTCTGGCCTACATCACCGCCAATAATAGCTGACGACAACGTAGGTATATATTTCTGGTGATGGTAGCCAGAAACCGTGGAAAACGCGAGTAGCTATGCTCTTCTTTTTTCGTGTGTTTTTTCATGAAGGGTTTGGATGATGCTTGGTGGCGAAGACCGGTGGCCCCTTTGAGCTCCCGACTTGTGTTTGTGTGGTTCAGTTGCGTGCAAAGTCTTATATGAAGGTGTACATAGCTCCAGAAGGAGAATGGTATATGATATCGCAAGATTCGTCTATCAAGCGACTGAACAGCAGGGCATCCAAAGCAAGATATAGCGCAGCAGCCGTAACCGCAGTTCTCCTACTAATCATCTCTTCGATCGCACCAGCCTTCGCCGTCGACTATCTGAGGCCAGGCGATTTCGAGGAGGAGAGCTGGTCTAAGGTAATTGATTACTTGGAGTATGTAGATGTCTACGCTGCTCTTCACGGCAAGCCGCGGCCTCCTGCAGGAGCGCACGCGTATCTTTACATGACTTATGTGAACAATCTGGGTGTTCAAATGCTCTATGCAGGGCTTTCAAACATAACAATGGGCCTCGGAGCCCTTTCAGTGACTCTGCCGATTCAAACGTTTATGATGCACTACAAAACACAAGACCAAAGCAGAGACGTTGTGACTGCGTCTTCATACATAATGCTTCTTGCCTACAATGAAACAACCGAAGGCACCATTCACCAGAACTCGCCTGACAAAAACGACACGTTATACGCATCGTTTAGCTTGGGCTTTGACCTTTCAACACTAATCTCAACAGATGCACCAGCCTTGAATAGCCGCACAGAAATCATCTCCCTAACCCATCCTGAAGAGAACAGATGGACCTGGGGGATGACCTACACCAACCTCACCGCGATTTGGTGGCGACTATGGGTCGACCCAACCAACTCCTCTTACAAAACCGTGCCTGTCGCAATAAGTGTATACGAAGAACTGACTTTCACGTACGACTTGATCTTCGATTCCGAAAACAACACAGCTCAGATTGTAAGCAACTACGTCATCGGAAGAATGACCGACCTTTGGGTTGTCGACACGTGGTGGTGGTTCATACCAGTCATAGTGCACTACAACAGCACAGGATGCTATCGCCTCAACAAATCCCACTACTCAAACGAGACAATTCACCAGTTTCTGAATGAGCACGGCATCAGCATGAGCTTAGTTTTCTTCCAAGCATCAGCTCTGCTCGACCACACAACTGAAAGCTTAGTTAACGGACAGAATATCGCTGACGAAGAAACGATGGTCAATAACGATAGAATCACAACATGCGCTGATGACGGCGAAAGAATCTGTGACGTCGATTTCGCCGAAAAGAACTCCTACATCCTATACAACCACACGTCTGGCATGAGCAGCGAACATACCGCAGTCCCGCGAACAGCGGAAAGAGGCGGATTTTCAAGAAACCCAATCTTCAGAATTCACACGTTCCTAATGAACTACATACCCTTGGCCTTAGCCCACATGGACAAACCCTTATACGAGCAAGCCAAAAACCACTTGCTCAACATGACCTACGCTGATTGCTTCTACATAATCTCGTACCCAACATATGACGGATACAAGATAGAACACGACCCCATCTACACCGCATACTTCGCCGAAGCTGGAATTCTACCGGGAGCTGGCCTCGCAGGCATCATCGTCATAGCACTTATAATCGGTGCTTGTGCGGGGATCGCCATCGGAGTAGTAGTGTGGAAAAGAAGCAGTAGGAAGCTGCCGACCTAAGACTGGGCAGCCGCTTCTTCCCCCGGCATTCCAACAAGCCCTCCCGTTTTTCTTCACGCCTTTACGAACCACTGAGACAATATCCCCGTGCACTCGTCGTGAAGAACCACAAAGCTTTTTGTTTGCGCTTGTCTTCTTAAGGAAAAGGGGAGTCTATGACTGTCGGAAAACCACATTTCCTAACTCTTTCCATCATTTCGCTTCTGGTAGTAACGGGTACTCCTGCTTTTGCTTCCAGCGAGCCTCAGGCTTCGGAGGCTTATGTTCCAGTGCCTTTTCATTACCAGATTAACACCTATTATTGTGGGCCCGCTGCCCTTGAGATGGTTTTCGATTTTTGGGGCCCAGATATCTCTCAAAGAGAGATCGCTGATGTTGCAAGGACTGACGAGTCTGAAGGTGGAACATACTGTGATGAGTTGCTGAGAGCAGGGCACTTCAGCAACCTCAGCACATCCTTAGGTAATGAAATGCCAGGAAGCATCACAGGCTACACTGCTAGAAAATTAGGGTACACAGCTTTCGAGCAGTGGTCATTGACAATTGACGACCTGAAAGCCCTAGTCGACAGAGATGAACCAGTCATAGTTTTGATGTGGTGGAGTTCAATGAAGGCCTATGGACACTTTCGCGTAGTCGTAGGATACACGGCTACGGACATTATTACACAGGACCCTTGGAGACTCGCGTGGGGAGGAGAATACGGAGGAGCCAACGTTTCAATGTCCTACTCAACCTTCCTAAACTTGTGGGACATTTACAGCAATTGGGCTTTGCTAATCCGCCCGTTCGCAATGGAAGTTCATGCACCAGATATAGTTGTTTGCCACACCGCTTTTTCAATCAACGCAACAGTGACCTATACATGCCCTCCTCCGTTCAATCAATTCGACTACCCTGCGACCTCCTGCAACGCCACACTCTACCTTGAAGAAGGACTAGAACTAGCCCTTGGAGAGACAGCAAGAAAGTCAGTGGGAAACCTCAACGCAGGCGACGCTGTTGATACGTCGTGGATCGTCAACGCCACTCAAAAAGGCCTATATAATGTAACAGCTCTTGCGGAAGGAATTGTGCAAGGCAGCGTCTGGGGAGACCCTCCTTACGACTACGAGGATAGAATCGGAGCCGCAGACGACGTTTCCTTGTCCGTCCATCACGCTCATGATCTTTGCATTGTTGACCTTCAACCCTTGGAAGCCACGATTGTACACGGAGGTGAACTGCAGGCTAATACCACGATCATTAATATTGGCTTGCATCCGGAAACCTTCAACGCGACAGCATACTTGAACACAACAATAATCCATCAACAGACGATCTCACTAACAAGTGGGTCAGCAACAACCATCACATTCCATTGGAACACCACGAGCATCTCGCCAGGCAACTACTCATTCACCCTCCACGCTTCTCCAGTAATTGGAGAAACCGACATATCTGATAATACATTCGAATTCGGCACAATAACGATTGTACCCCAAATCCACAACGTTGCCATCACAAACATCGCGCTTTCCAAAACTTCGGTGGGCCAGGGATATGATGTGGAATTCTTTGTCACAGTTAAGAACCTTGGAAACATGCTGGAGTCATTTTCTCTAACAACACACGCAAACATGACCCCCGTGGTAAACACAAACATCTCGCTGTCAGCCGGAAATGCTGCGACGTTGAATCTGACGTGGTACACATCCGGCTTTGCTGAAGGTAACTACACGATATGGACAGACATTTTGCCACTCCCATCGGAAACAGACACAACAGACAACATACTATTTGCCACCGAGGAAGTTTGCCTAACAATCCCAGGGGACGTAGACGCCGACTTCGACGTTGACATCTACGATATTGTCCAGATATGCGGAGTCTACGGAGTAGCATTTCCAGATCCACGGTATGATCCTAACTGCGACATAGATGGAGACGGCGATATCGATATCTATGATGTAGTCATTGCATGTGGGCACTACGGAAGAAGCTTGTAGCCTCGCCACATTCGAAGCCGTGAGAGACCTTGCATACAGGGTTCTGAACTCCCTCTGAAGGCTTCCCTTCCGCTTACACGCGTAAGACTTCAGCAATCTACGTCCAAGATGCTCATACGGGACTTCTGGCTTGCTTGATAATGTGGGCGCAGTTTTATATGCGGCAAGCTACTGAGCTGGAATAGGGTCGCAAAGCTATGAAAATAGGCATAGTTTACAGCGAGAAGCTGAAGAGCTACGACTTTGGTCCGGGGCATCCTTTCAGGGGAGACCGATTTGTGAACTTCATGGAACATTTTAGAAGAGTCTTGGCACCTACTGGAAGATTCGAGGTTCTCCTCAACGATGAGCCTGCAACCGACGAGGATCTGCTGCCATGGCATGAGATGGACTATATTCATGCCGTGAAAAAGTCTTCAGCAGGTCAACCTCCCTCCGACATTTCAAGATACCTAAGCGGCGACAACGTCAACCCATGGACGAGAAATCTCCCGATTGGCATCGAGGAGGCTGCGCGCGTGGTGGTCAAGAATTCCATGCTAGCTTGCGACCTAGTCGAGGCAGGAAAGTTCGAGAAAGCAGTCTCGATAGGCGGCGGCCTGCATCATGCCCGTCCAAGATACGGAGAAGGTTTCTGCATTTACAACGACGTTGTAATCGCTGGCAAGCATTTGATCAACAAGTTCAAGACGGAGAGGATTCTAATTCTGGACACGGACGCTCACGCTGGAAACGGAACTTGCGAAGCCTTCTACGCCGACCCAAGGGTCCTCTTCATCGACATACATCAAAAACACATTTACCCAGGCACAGGCTACGAAGACGATGTTGGAGACGGCCAAGGCAAGGGCTTCACGGCCAACATACCGCTCCCAGCCTTTTCGGGTGACGAGGCTTACAAACTAGTCTTTGAAGAGATAATACTTCCATTAACCAAAGAGTTCGCCCCACAGTTTATTATAAGGAACGGCGGCTCAGACCCGCATCCCAGCGACGAAATCACTCAGCTCGGATTGACCCTAGAAGGCTTCAGGTACATAGGAAGAATGGTCAGGGAAATGGCAGAAGTGTGCGGCGGAAAAGAGGTCGATCTTCTCTGTTCTGGCTACAAACCCGAAGTTCTGTCGCAGGCATGGTCCGCCCTGATCTCCGGACTCGCCAGCATCGAAGTCGAGTTGCAGGAGCCTCTGCCTTTGAGAATCAGGAAGAAGAACGCCGCCATGGAAAATGTCAGAAAGACAGTTGCGAGAGTTAGGAGAAACCTTCGCCCATACTGGAAATGCATAAGGAGCTAAATGGCAAGAGCGAAGCTCCACCGAACCCTGCTCGCAAGGCAAATACCTAGCACGCCCATGTTTATGGTCTTGACACGGTTGTCAATGACGTCTTTTCATGGCGAAACCCTCGATTCTATGGCGACGTACATACGGCCCTTCGAGTTTGAGCAAAGCGCGCGTCCTCGTACAACGTACACCCCATTGTTTCAAGCTGAATAAGTCATGACCGCAAAGCTAAAATTTCAAGCGGGTCATTTTACTACGGCGTACGTTTGTACGTTAGAAAGAAGGGAGAAGGACAAAATGAAAAGCAAACTATCAATCTTGGCTGTGGCAATCGCAACGATGCTCGCAACTTCTATGATACAAATGTCTACTGCACAAGCACCCCCAACACTAGAGAGAATAAACATTGGCTTTGGGGTTGACCCTGCAAGAGAGGAATGCTTCGCGCCATGGAACGAATGGTGCGACTTACCTGAAGGCACTGTCCCCTTCAACGTGGACATGGTTGACGCTGAGAAAACCTGTCAAGACGGCGAAGGCATCTACGTGGCGGTCTTAGACACTGGACTACTCTCTAACTATCTGGACTTCTTTCCGGAGAGTATGGTGGACATCAAAGAAGAATGGGGCATAGGATACACTCACGACGTATGGTACGACCCGACAGGCGAAGGCAATTGGTCAACAGAGTACGTAGATAGCGTGGAGTACAAGTTCTCTTATAAACCTCTCAGAAGTGACCGTGGCTTCATCAATTATGACGATGGAAATCCCCTCTGGAGTTATTACCCACCGCTTGACATGTGGCTCCCATTCCCATACGGCTCTGGTCACGGCACTCATGTCACCAGCATAGTGACAGGTTGGCAGCTTGACAGATCTGATGGACAGTTCTGGGTCAGAGGAGTAGCTCCCAAGGTTACACTGATCCCAGTCCTCGTGCTTGATGATTGGATAGTCTTCGCAGACGACGGTGAAGGCTGGTGGTGGTCAGGAGGTACATGGGAAATGGTGGCAGCAGGCATCAGATACATCGGCGATCTCGCTAAGGAGCACGGAGTGAAGATCATCATAAACATGAGCCTAGGCGGATCCTCACCAAGCCCACTGGAAGAGGCAGCTATAAACTATGCAATTGAACAAGGAGTCATAGTCGTAGCCTCAGCTGGCAACGATGGCTACGAAGGAATGGGGTGGCCAGGAGCCTTTCCACAAGTGATCTCAGTAGCCGCTGCCGGATGGACACAAGAATACCTACGCTATGGCCTAGGTACCCCAGATCCATGGTATTGGTGGACAGACGACGTTCCAGAAAACCTTTGGACTAAAGACCCGCTCGGAAACAAGTTCCAAGTATATCTAACAGACTTCAGCTCGAGACCTAATGAGACTCTAGGCCAAGAGCTATGGCACCTTGATGTTTCAGCACCAGGAGCAGGCGTGAAAGGACCCTACAAGCCTTACGGCTCTGCTCAGTGGGGCTACTACTCCGTTTGGGGCACGAGCCAAGCAGCACCACACATCGCTGGCATAGCAGCACTAGTACTTGACAAATACCCAAACATAGAACAATGCAAGATGGAGCTGGTTCTCAAAGCAGCTGGGCTGTTCCACAGACTCACAAGAGGGTTTGAGGAAGAACGGACAGCAACAATCTTCGACATCTTTTCATCCGGCTTGCTTGACCAAACTTGGCTTTGGAAAGACTATGGAACTGGTCTGGTGCAAGTTGACGAGGCTCTGTGGGTAGCCAGACTCATGTGCGGCTGGGGCAGACGATCTGGTTGGCGCTGTAACGCAATGTGTTAGAAACTGAAGACTCGACCAGCAGCTAAGACCCCCTTTTTTTGTGACAGAATGAGAAGTTTCCCTGATTCTGAATAAACGCCCTTTCAGGCATGGGCGTAGACAACATATTCGTCCGTTTCGCTCTTAACAAGCTGGAAGAATACGGTGCCCGGATAAGGGCGTGAGTTGAATGTTACCATTGTTCGCGATGAACTCTCAGCTCATCGTATTGAGTGCGTGGTTCTTTTTCTTCTCCTGGATGGCCAATGGAGATTAGGTTAAGGGGGATCACAGATTCTGGAATGCTCAACACCTTCATTATGGCTTCAACGCGATCTTCCCTAGGATAGACGCCGAGCCAGACCGCGCCCAAATCCAATGCAGTTGCAGCCAACAAAAGGTTCTCTGTAGCGGCTGAGCAGTCCATTACCCAGAAGCTCGGCGAAATCGTCTCGTCACCGCACACTGCTATGCAGAGAGGGGCTTCAAAAAGCATCTTGCCGTATGGGTGGGCTTCAGCCAGCTTGTCCAACGTCTTCCGATCGGATACAACAATGAAGTGCCAAGGTTTACGGTTCGAAGCTGAAGGAGCTGCCATGGCAGCCTCCAACATAGCCTTGACACATTCCTCGCTAACACGTTCTCGTGTGTACTTCCGTATGCTGCGCCTAGCTAGGATCGTTTCGATCATTTTTTTCACCATATGTTAGTCACTAGGCTGTAGGCAGAGATGCCTCCAGAAAAAGATAGCGGAAGTCCCTCCGGAGGAGCGGGACAGTTCGCTAGGCATGCTTGCATAAACAGGCCACATTGCGTTGCACTCTCTTCTAGCCGCGCATCATGACTTGCTTATCAGTTGTTACGCGACACAACTGTTAATAGTTTGGAGGTGTCATGATCATTCATGGCTCCGAAGAGTAGGATATTCCTATTCGGGCTTGTAACGCTGTTGACGTTGGGTCTCATCCCCTTTGCTTCTCTGCGAAGCGAAGCCTCTCAAGTGCAGGATTTGGAGTTTGAGGTTTTCGCTTGCGGTGATCAAAGTGGGTATATCGAGGAAACATATGTTGTAGCTAGAACCGAAGCTGAATGGATAGCTGTGTGGCAACGGCACACGCGGCCTTTTTTGGACGGTCAAACCCCTCCAGAAGTTGACTTCGCTGAAAAGATGCTCATCTGCACATTCATGGGTGAGCAGCCGACGGCTGGTTACAGTATCCGTGTAGAGAGCATGCGGGTTGAAGAAGAGAGGATACATGTGGAAATAGAGAAGAGTGTCCCTCGCGAAGATTTTGTTGTGGCCCAAGTCATAACCTATCCCTATGCTTTCGTTCTGCTTGACGCATCAAGCATGGAAGTGGTGTTCCATGTACCTGGAGAGGGTGGAAACGAGTACGTGTTGACTACGCCTGAGTTCACAGGCCCAGCTCTAGCCATATTCGGGCTTCTTGTACTCTCCGCGGTCATAGTCGCTTTGCGCCAGCTTGGGAAGATATAGAAAAGGAATACTCGGATCAATCGATGTCACTTCACTCTTAAACATTCACGTGTTTACAGATGCCTAAACGCGCTTCTCAGTAGAGCAGGTGAGGCGCGCAGTGCCGTTATTCTTCGGAAATCTGATTTGCCAGATGCTTGAACGTGAATTGTCTGAGGACGTTGTCGCTTTTCAGGCTTACAACGAAGCTGTCAATGCTGCCCACATGAGCTCCCCACTCAAGTCTGAGCGTCTTTATGAACTCAGAGTAGTCGCTGTAGTTTCTATGGATAGAGACTGCCACTCCGTCAAACCCTACGCCTCGCCCCGAAGAGACAAAAATCATGTTAGGGTTTTCCGAAAGGGTCGTACGCAGCTTCTGCTCCAAGTCCTTGTTTTCCCCTACCTGCCCTTGCATTCCAGGGCTGTAGGAGACGAAGTTGAATGCTAGGATTTCGAAGCCCAATTTTGCGAAGTTTGGAACCGCGGTATAATCAATCAATTCTGCCTTCTCCATCTTGGCTCTCTTCCTCGTGACCGTTGGTTGGGAAACTCCAAGCTTTCCAGCCAGCTTTCTGTCACTAATCTTGGAGTTCTTAATCAGCTGAGAGAGGATTTCATAATCAACTGGCTTCAACCATTCCAAACTTGCATCACCAAGTCAGCTTCTTCGTCTCAGCGTATTCTCCGATCCACAATATAAGATTAATTAATGCGCTGAGACAACCATCGCACTCCCATACCGCCAGTGCGTCCCTTCTCCCAAGAGTGAATGCAATTGCAACATTTCTTGCGCTCATGTTAAACGGCAAAAAGCTTTGGCAGATTCCCACACTATCTATCCTTCATGATGCCTCCATGGTTGAGTCTTCAATCTCAGCGACGATTCGGAGTGCTATCTTTGACACTTTCACGCGTCCTATAGATCATCATACCCATAACTTCCATGTTCCTTGCCCATAGCTAAGAATATTCCACTTTTTGAGAGCGAGGGCCCAAGATAGGTGGATTTTCTACATGTTTTCTCGAAGCATCTCAGCTAAACGCTGAACTCCTTCAACTATCTGCTGTTCTGACGGGTAGGAGAAGTTAATCCTCATAGCGTTTTGCCCTTTGCCGTCGCAGTGGAAGGCTGAGCCGACAACGTAGGCCACTTTTTTCTCGATTGCCTTGGGGAACAGGGCGGTGGCACTTACTCCTTTAGGCAACTCGATCCACAGGAACAGCCCGCCCTCTGGCTTGGACCACG
>Ga0209636_10003436_pt1 | contig 16152 bp, 14 predicted proteins | sample DeeMarSWOR152_54_FD_187464 | JGI IMG/M metagenome (GOLD analysis project Ga0209636, IMG submission 187464) | Marine sediment microbial communities from White Oak River estuary, North Carolina - WOR-1-52-54 (SPAdes) (version 2) | ecosystem: Environmental > Aquatic > Marine > Intertidal zone >...
CCCTGGTCGTCAACGGATTGATAAGCGAGGACCTGGCCTTCGACATGTTTTTGCTCAAGCCGTATTGGGAGAAGGCGGAACCAATAGTCCACGGTCGAAGAGAGGACTGGAAGTCGCCTCGCCTTTACGAAAACTTCGAGGTCCTAGCGCAAAGAGAGGCGAAGTGGGAGAAGAGGCATCCACCAAAGGTGAAAGCAGCAAGGAAGAAGAAATGACATCTCCCCGCTGAGCCTCCTCCCTCTTTTTGTGATTCGATCGATTGAAAGTTGGCGTCCTAGCAAGAACCTGGTATCTTTGTTGGCGATAAATGCAATCGATCGACGAGAACTGGAATCAGCCCTCAAAAAGGGCCGAATAGATGGTATGTCGTTACGTGGTCTAGAACGAACTGAGGGCCCAGAACAGGGAACGCGTAGATGCTCCTTTCAAGAGCCAAAAAGCATGATATAGGGCCTTCACCGAATCCATGACGAGATAATGCAGGTGTGATGCGTGTTTGCACGAAACGAAAGGCTACTGGCGAACCAGAATCGACGAGATGAAGGAGAGGAAGAGCGGAAAACCCAGTCTGTTTAGCGAGGTTGCTCTGAGGCGGGTGTCAGAAGAGAAGGAAAGATGGGTGCAGGGAGTTGTGGACCCCTGGCTTTCGAACTCACCTGAATGCAAGGACAATTTCACGTGCCAATCGGGGTGGAAGGTAAGTCGTCTGTACACCCCCGACGACGTGCCCCATCTGGACTATATTCTGGACCTGGGCTTCCCAGGACAACACCCCCTGACAAGAGGGGTGTACCCCACGATGTATCGCGGGAGATCGTGGTCCATGAGACAGTTTTCCGGCTACGGTTCAGCCGAAGACACCAACCGACGCCTGAAGTATCTGCTGAAAGAGGGAGAGACCGGGCTGAGCGTAGCGTTCCACATGCCCACCATCTACGGGTATGACTCAGACAACTCAAGGGCTTACGGGGAGGTTGGAAAATGCGGCGTGGCCATAGACTCACTGAGGGACATGGAGATCATGCTTGAAGGCATCCCACTAAACGAGGTCAGTACATCTATGACTATCAACGCTCCGGCAGCAATCCTCACCTGTATGTATATTGCGGTGGGCGCGAAGCAAGGCGTTCCTCAGAAAGACTTGAGGGGTACAATCCAGAACGACCTGTTCAAGGAATACGCGGCTCAGAAGTCTTGGATCTTTTCCCCGGAGGATTCCTTGAGGATTATCCGTGACGTAATGGTCTACTGCACAAAGAACATGCCTCTCTGGAACTACATCAGCATCAGCGGCTACCACATTCGTGAGGCGGGGGCGAGCCCTCTGCAAGAGTTGGCTTTCACCCTGGCCGATGGGTTCGGATACGTGGACTTGGGGCTGCAGGCGGGTCTGGTGGTCGACGAGTTCGCGCCGCGTTTGTCCTTCTTCTTCGACTCAGGCATGGACTTCTTCGAAGAGATAGCGAAGTTCAGAGCGGCGAGAAGGCTGTGGGCCAAAACCTTGAAGGAGAGGTACGGTGCCGAAGATCCCAGGTCGTTGTTGCTGAGGTTCCACACGCAGACGAGTGGCGTCTCTCTCACTTGGCAGCAGCCGCTCAACAACATCGTGCGGACAACCATTGAGGCGCTAGCCGCGGTCATCGGGGGAACCCAGTCCCTCCACACCAACGCCTACGACGAAGCTTGGGCGCTGCCAAGCAAGGATGCGGCAACCGTGGCGCTGAGAACGCAGCAGGTGATAGCTGAGGAGACGGGTGTCGCGAACACCATCGATCCTCTCGGAGGCTCCTACTACATTGAATGGCTCACCGATAGAATGGAGGAAGAAGCCTGTCGATACCTGGACAGAATAGAGGAACGTGGAGGAATACTCGAAGCCCTGAAGAGCGGATACATCCAGAGGGAGATTGCAGAGAACTCCTACAGAACGCAGGTCGACCTCGAGAAGGAGAGAACGGTTGTTGTGGGAGTCAACCGCTACAAGGTTGAGGAGCAGCCCCCCATAGAGACGTTGAAGGTGGACCCCGAGGTCCAGCGGAAGCAGATCGAGAGGGTGAAGAGGATCAAGAGGGAAAGGAACAACGAAGCGGTCAGAGAGGCGCTTGACGAACTGAGGAGATCCATGAACGATCCCGAGGCAAATGTGGTTCCTAGCATCCTGAAGGCCGTTCGAGAGTACGCCACCATCCAGGAGATAATCGACGTGGGAAGAGAGGTCTTGGGAGAGTGGCGTGAACCATCATTCTACTAGGGATCCGAGAATCGATCGACACCTATAGTTGAAGCAGCCGAGCGGCGTTGGAGTACAACACCTGCTCCTTCTCCGCGTCCGTGAGATATGGAGATCCCTCGACGGCCTCAACCATCGTCTTGATGTCGGTGCCTAGAACTGCGGGGTAGTCCGACCCGAAGAGAACGCGATCCATCCCCAGCTTCTCTCTAATCTTATCGACCACCGATCTATCCCTGAGCAGGTACGCAACGGCAGCCACGTCCTCCCAGACCTGAGGAAACCTCCCCAGCGCCAACGCCTCTTCCAGCCAGATCGCGGGGTTCTTGAGGCTGTAGCTCCCCATGTGAGCCACTATCACCTGGGTTCTATACTTCTTCAGCAGTGGCTCCAGACGCCTCGGGTTTGCGTCCGCCGAAAGAGCCGGTATCTCCCACGGGCCCGGGTCACAGCCGGTGTGATGGGCAATGATCATGTCTTCCTTCTCGCAGAACCTCCACACCCGACGAGCGTCCTTGCTAGAAGCCGGATCGAAGAACTGCATCGTGGGGATCAGTTTGACTCCTCGCAGGCCAAGGTCCCTGATCTCGCGAAGCTTGCCCTCGACGTATTTCTTTCCCTTGCATACGTCCACGGACCCGAAGCCGGTGAACCGGTTTGGATGCCTTCTCACTAGGGACGCAACGGTTTCGTTGCTTACTCGAGCAATCGTAACAAGATGCCTGATGGAGTTCTCCACACCCACCGAGTCCCACACATAGCTTCCCAGAAGCCTTTGGAGTACAACCTGTCGAACCGTTTCCCTTTCAAGGTTTGCCGGGTCAACGTCGATGGCGAGAAGAACTGCTCTCGTAACCGAAGCTAGCTTCATCTGATCCAAGAGATCTTCTTCAGTCAGGGCCGGTAGCACAGGGTGAACGTGAAAATCGATCACACTACGCAAAATCCAGTCCTCATGAGACCTGGATTCTAACGAGCTCCATCGTTCGGTGATCAGGCGGGAACGATCGATCGAAGTATCAGGGACGCCATGAATTCCTTGGATTCAGGTTGCGCTCGATTCGCTCTCTTTTTGCCGCCTCAACGCCCTGCGCAGAACTTTGCCTACCATCGTCTTGGGCAGCTCGGACGCAAACTCGACGACGGCTGGGACCTTGTAGGCAGCGATGCGTTCCTTGCAGAAGCTTCTGATGTCGTCCACGGTGGCTTTCTCCCCCTCCTTCAGAACGACGAAGGCCTTCACGGTCTCTCCTGTTCGCTCGTCAGGTATACCTATGACCGCTGCTTCCTTGATTGCGGGGTGCTCATAGAGTACCTCCTCGACTTCGCGGGGCCAGATCTTGTAGCCTGCTCGATCGATAATGTCCTTCTTCCGATCAACGATAGCGAAGTAGCCGTCCTCATCGATCTTGGCTATGTCTCCGGTGTAGAGCCATCCATTGCGCAGCGCGATCTTGGTCTCCTCAGGGTTCTTCCAGTAGCCGAGCATCACCTGAGGACCCCTGATCACCAGTTCGCCCACCTCACCTACTCCAAGATCCTTCGCACCTGTCTCCAGGTCAACGATCTTCGCTTCGGTATCTGGGAACGGGATGCCGATGGTTCCGGGTTTCACCTTCTCCTTGCTGTCCAATGGGTTGCAGTGGGTGATCGGGCTTGCCTCTGTAAGTCCGTAGCCCTCCACGAGGTCTCCATTAGTTAGATCGTTGAATGTTTTCATCACCGCGACGGGTAGGGGCGCAGCGCCTGAGATACTCTTCTTGATCGATGTCAGATCATATTTGCTCACGTTCGGGTGGTTGATGCACGCGACATACATGGCCGGAACCCCTGGGAAGAGAGTTGCCCTATAGTCGCTGATCGACTTGAGGATCTTCTCTATGTCCCTGGGGTCCGCTAACACTATCATCGGATTAGCCGAGTAGATCGCTCCGTTCATGGCCACGGTCATTCCGTAGATGTGGAAAAGGGGAAGAGCCGAGATGAAGACCTCTTTTCCCTCTTCAACGGGGAGCCAGCTCGCGGCTTGCATCGCGTTGCACACGAGGTTGTAGTGCGAGATCATGGCTCCCTTCGGGACACCTGTGGTGCCTCCTGTGTACTGGAGAACCGCTACATCCTGCTTGGGGTTGATTTCGACCGAGGGCGGGCTGGCGGGGTGCGTCCTTATCAGCTCGGTGAAGTCGAGAGTGTTCGGATAGCTTCTCTTCCTGAGCTCCTTCTTGACCAGAGGGCCTATCAGCTTCTTCATTCCCGGAAGGAAGTCTTTGATGTTTGTGAGGATTGCGTTTCTCAGTTTCGTGTTGCTCCTTATGTTGTGAATTACTTCGAAAAGAATGTCCAGCGCCACAATGGTTTCCGCTTCGGCATTGTTGAGCTGAAACTCCGCCTCCCTCTCCTTGTACAGCGGGTTGAGCGGCGTGACTGTGGCCCCAGCCTTCAGTGCCCCATAGTACGCGATGACGAACTGAGGCACGTTAGGCAGAAACAGAGCCACCTTGTCTCCCTTCCTCACACCCAAATCCTCCAGGGCGTTAGCGAACCTATCCGTCAGCTCATTGAGGGCTGCGTACGTGATCGTTTTGCCCTCAAAGACTATCGCAGCGCCATCTGGACGCTTTTGGGCGGAGTCCACGAGCAGTTGATGGAGAGGGACCTCGAGATACGGGATGGTTTTTGGAATGCCTTCGGGCCATTTCTTGTACCAAGCTCTCTCCATTCAGAATCCTCCTACGAAAAAGCGTATACAATGGAACGTATATAAAACTAGCCTGAGAGAAAGGAATCTAACAAGTAACACGCGTATCGCCTACATTACTCTCAGTGTTCTTCATGAGAGTTTTGTACGGTTGCATTCAACCTCGATCGATCGGCCTATCTGCCCAGTCGCGAGATCTTATATGCATGGCCGGTACAGACGAAGAACCGGGTGTACCGTGTTGGATCTGTTCATTGCCATCCATAAGTGGAAAGAGGAGGATCAAAGAGAGGTGCTGAAGGAAGCCATGAACGTCTTCGAAGCAGCGGACAAGGGCAGGTACAAGGGTGCCAAGCTTGTAGGCACTTACAGCGCCTACTTGGAGCAACCGATATCGTGGTGCATCTGGGAAGCGGACAGTGAAAAGGTTCTTCATGACATACTGGATAAGATCCCCAAGGTCGAAACGCAGATACTTCCTGTCGTGGAGCTCTACAAGTCAGAACACTAGGTTGCGTTTGGGAGAGCAAGTGGAACCTCACTGAGCCTCAACCTTATATCGCTAGTATGATAGACGATCGACAGTGAGGGAATTCGTATGGCGAAATTCCCCAGCGAGGCGTGGATACAGCTCTTTAAGGAAAAAGTGAACTCAAACCCAGAGTATGCCGAAGCTGCCAAGAACTGGGAGGGTGACTTCCAGTTTATCGTGACCCCCGACGAGGCGTTGGATCGTGAGCTGATCTTCTACGTCGATCTCTGGCACGGAAAGTGTCGCGAGGTCGCCGTTCTGAGAAGCCGAGAGGAGCGAAAGACTGCTTTCACTTGGAGAGGGGCATACTCAAACTGGAAGAGGCTGATCAGCGAAAAGAGAGACCCCATTAGAGATCTGCTGACGCGAAAGTTCCAACTCGAAGGCGACATGATCCGCATCATGCGCGCTGTCAGGGCCGCCCAAGAGCTCGTCAAGACAGCGGCCTCAGTTCCCACAGAGTTCGTCTAACAAATCCTTGTGATGGTGTTCTCTTTGTGGTGGTTTCTGTCACCTGAGATCGTTTTCGGCGAAGATGCGCTGGATTATCTAGAACAGATCAAGGGTCGAAGGGCTTTCATAGTTACGGACAAGACCATCTGCGGCTTGGGCTTCGTAGACATCGTCGTCGCAAAGTTGAGGAAGGCAGGAATGGAGGTCCAAGTCTTTGACGGAGTGGAGCGAGAGCCATCTGTCGAGAACGTGAGTAAGGGCGCAGAAACCCTAACGCAGTTCGCACCGGACTGGATCATTGGGCTAGGGGGTGGTTCTTGCATTGATGCGGCCAAGGCCATGTGGGTCCTCTATGAGAACCCGAACCTGCGTGTTGAGGAGATCAATCCGATGACCGAGCTGACGCTGCGACAGAAAGCGAAACTAGTAGCCATCCCAACCACCAGCGGAACCGGCTCGGAGGCAACATGGGCAGCCGTAATCACGGAGCCCAAGGAACGCAGGAAGATGGAGTTGCCCTCGAAACAGCTAATCGCTGACATAGCCATCCTAGATCCGGCACTGCCGACTCTGATGCCTCCAGAGCTGACGGCTGACACCGGTATGGATGCGCTGGCTCATGCCGTTGAGGCCTTCGCGTCAACCTGGTCGACAGATTTCACAGACGCCTTGGCTTTGAAGGCCATCAAGCTAGTCTTCGAGAACCTCGCAAAAGCCTGCTCCAATAGAAAAGACAGACAGGTCCGAGAAAGAATGCACAACGCAGCCACCTTGGCTGGCATGGCATTCAGCAACTCTCAGTTGGGCGTCGCGCACGCGATGGCCCACTCCTTGGGTGGCGTCTTGAAGCTGCCGCACGGCAAGACGGTGGGGATGATGCTTCCCTATGTCATCCGATTCAGCAGGAAGGAGGCTGCAGAACGCTACGCCGACATCCTTCAGAACTTGGGTGTTTCAACAGGCCCCGGTGAGGATTCGGCCGACGTGCTGGCTTCGACGGTAGAGCGCCTGATGAGGCAGATTGGCGAAACTCTCTCCCTTGAAGAATGGGGGATCGGCCGAGAGATTTTCACGAATGCTTTGGATCTCCTCGTCGAGAGAGCCTGCGAATCCACATTGCCTGCTCTAAGTCCGAGAGTGCCGAGCGAAGCCGAGGTCAGGAAGTTGTTTGAATACGCATACGAAGGTCGAAGAGTCGACTTCTGATGGCGAGGGTCCAGGCCTTGATGGGATACTGGGAAAAGATACTGCACGTGGACCTCACGGAGAAGAAGACACAGATCAAACGTCTCGAGATGAAGGATGCCCGCCGATTCATCGGCGGAAGCGGCCTTGCCTGCCACCTCCTCTACCCACTAGTCAACGAAGCAACCAACCCCCTCTCTCCCGAAAACGCCCTCTTGTTCATGACGGGACCACTAACGGCGACCGCAGCTCCCTCCAGCGGCCGCTTCACGGTATGTGCAAAATCCCCTGCGACGAATCTCTGGGGTGAATCGAGCTGCGGCGGAATCTTTGGAGCGAAGCTGAAGCTGTCTGGCTTCGACGGCATCCTGTTCACAGGGAGAGCTGAACAGCCCGTCTACCTGACGGTGCTCTCGGGTCAGCCCAGCATCGAAGACGCCTCCCCCCTGTGGGGAAAAACCACAGATGAAACCCGAGAACTTCTCCTCCGCGACGTCGGAAGAACGATCGGCGTTGCGTCCATCGGGCCTGCGGGAGAGAACGTCGTAAGATATGCGTGCATCATCGCTGACTGGGGAAGAGCTGCAGGCAGAACGGGGATGGGAGCTGTGATGGGAAGCAAGAACCTCAAGGCTATCGCGGTCGACGGAGCCGCCAGGCCTCCATTGGCTGACGAAGACAAGTTCAGAGAAGCGGCGCAAGCAGCCTCCAAGAAAGTAAGGGAGCATATCATGTTCAAGGTCTACAGTCAGACAGGTACAGCCGGGTACGTCGACTTTGCTCAGGTCATGGGTGCTCTTTCTGCGAAGTACTTCTCGCAAGGTGTCTTTGAAGGTGCCGACAAGATCAGCGGATCCACGATGTCTGAAACCATACTCACGGGGACGTCGACCTGCCAAGGATGCTTCATCCGGTGTGGCAGAGTCGTGGAGATCAGGGAAGGGAAGTACAAGCTCGCAGCCACAAAGGGCCCGGAGTACGAAACTGTTGCGGCGTTCGGTGCAAACCTTCTCTGCGACGACTTGGCAGGAATATGCCTTGCCAATCAACTCTGTAACTCTCTGGGACTGGACACAATCAGCTCTGGAGTCTCGATTGGATTCGCCTACCATCTTTTCGAGAAGGGCGTGATAGATCCCAGTGACACAAGCGGTCTCGAGTTGAAGTGGGGGGAGATTGACCCTGCAATCGCATTGGTACAAATGATCGCACATAGACAAGGTATCGGCGATGTTCTGGCTGAAGGAGTTAGGGCGATGGGTGAAAAGTTCGGTGCTGCGAAAGATGCGGCACAAATAAACGGGCTTGAATTTAGCTTTCAAGACCCTCGCGGCTTTCACGGAATGGCTGTGTGCTACGCCACGTCGCCTAGAGGTGCATGTCATCAACAGGCTGACATGTACATGGTCGAGATAGGCTGGGGAGACGAGCAACTGGGAATCGAGTCGAAGGATAGACTTGAAGACGAGTCAAAGGGCGTGACGGCGGCCAGGCTGCAGGACTACAGGGCCGTGACCAACTCCCTCATAATATGCTGTATGGCCTTCCCCACTCCGCCTCTTCTAGCTCAGATGCTGACACACGCCACGGGGAGGGCTTGGAGTGTGAAGGACCTGCTGGTCCAAGGAGAGCGCATCATGAATCTGAAGCGAGCCTTCAACATCAAGATGGGATTTCGCGTCTCAAACGAGAAGCTGCCGAGCATCGTAACCAAGCCTCTCACGGAGGGAGGAAGCCTGGGAACGGTTCCCGACCTAGAGCAGCAACTGCGAGAGTACTATGCATACCGTCAGTGGGACCGGAAAAGCGGAAAGCCGAAGAAAGAGAAGTTGTTGGAACTGGAACTTGCCGAAGTGGCGCATGATCTGTGGAGATAGGATATCGATCGATCAACCCCCGGGAGCCGCACCATCGAGAGGCGGGTGCGTGCGATTTCCTAGATCTGTCTTTTTCGACTGACGGACCGAAATTCAGGGAAACCTTGTAAACCTCAATTGCCTGGCAGCTCCCTCCTTAACGACCTTCCGCTCAAGTTCTCGTAGGCTACATGTACACTTCGACACATCGGCGATTACAATCCATTCTGCAGATTTTCCCCTCCATAGGGTTCTGGATTCGCTGGATAACAGGTCGACTCCTTGCTTTGCTAGGGCATCTGCTGCCTTTGCCAGGGCACCGGGAGCGTCTGCAAGACTCACGCGGAGTTCAACAAGCTTTGCTTCCGGGTCGGCGAAGGGCACAATTCGGACTTCTTTGGTGTTCAGATCTGCCACCAGCATGACACGCATTCCCTCAGAAAGCCTCGCGGCGTCACGAATGGAGAGTGGCATCGTGATCCTTCCTCTGGAGTCTATTCGAACTATCTCGGTGACCCTCATGTCCTCAACTCCCGCTGGCCGATTCTTTCAGGAATACTTATAAGTGTGCCCGTTGTGGGTTTAGACCCACTGCCTGCCCACAGAGGTGGCGCGATTGAATCGGGGGTATGGCGTTCACAAGGTTACACACACCGAAAGGAACAAGGGACTACCTGCCAGACGAAGTTGAGCGCTACCGTTCCGTCGAAGACGAACTGAGGGAAATCTTTGGACTCTGGGGATATCAGGAAGTTCGCTCGCCTACCATCGAATTCCTAGAAGCTCTATCGCGAGGTGTTGGACGAGGACTTGTCGACACCATTTTCAAGTTTCAAGACTTTGACGGAAAGATCTTGGCCCTGAGGCCTGAAATGACAGCGCCGGTTGCTAGAATTGTGACAACCAGGATGTTATCTGTGCCGGAGCCGATCCGGCTTTTTTACATGTCCAATGTTTTCAGATATAGGCAGCCCTACGTTGAAAGAGAAAGAGAGTTCTGGCAGGCTGGAGCTGAACTCATTGGCTGCAACACTTCCGAAGCCGACGGAGAGATACTGTCGCTGCTGGTCTCGTCTCTGAGAAAGCTGGGATTGAAGGAGGTTCGAGTTGATGTTGGACATGCCAGCTTACTCAAGGACCTGTTGAAGGCTACTGGTCTAGATGATGAAAAGCAAGGCAGCCTTCGAAACCTTCTAGCGTATCGAGACGAGGTCCGTTTGGAAGAATTCATGGATCAAAGCAGTTTTCCTGCTGGGCTAAAAGAGGCTATTCTGCAGCTTTCTTGCTCCAGACGGTTAGATGAGGTTTCATCAATATCCCTTGGTTCGTCAGAATACGGAAATGCGGATGACCACCTAAAAAGCCTCCTAGACATCAACGATGTTTTGGCTGACTACGGTATCAAGAATCTTGTCTTCTTTGATTTCTCCTTAGTGAGGAAAATCGAGTACTACACTGGAATGGTTTTTGAGGCTTCTGTTCCAAACCTCGGTCTGCCGCTCGGCGGAGGCGGTCGATACGACGACTTGATCAAAAAGCATGGGAAACTGAAACTTCCAGCAACAGGCTTCGCTTTGGAGATCGAGAAGTGTCTACGAGCTCTCGCGGCTCAAGGTACTCAGATGTCACAAAAGACCAAAACCAAGATTCTCGTGTCGTCCAAATTCAGAAACGCCGCTTTGGAGGCTGTTACCGCCCTTCACAACGCGGGGGTTATCGCCCTGCTGGATGTGATGAAAGGTGGCGAGAAGAAGATTGTGGAATATGCGAAGCTTGCTGGAATAGACTACGTGGTTTTCGTGGATTCATCTCTTGAAAAACCTGCGAAGGTGCATGACATACGCTCAGACGTGTCCAGAAACGAGCTGATCGAATCCTTTCTGCAGAGCGTTGGAGGCTCATCTTGATATGAAGAGACAAATTCGTATTGCGATACCCAGCAAAGGCCGACTGAAGCAACCATCAATTCAACTGTTGCAGTATGCAGGGATTGACATACTTGAACAGGGAAGAGCCTACGTTTTCCAGATCTCAGACTCCAGATTTCAGGTAATTTTCGCTAGAGCGTTTGATATACCTGTCTACGTTCACTACGGCGCTGTAGACGTAGGCATAACCGGTCACGACCTGATTCTTGAAAGAGAAAGCGACGTTCACGAACTGTTGGATTTGGGGTTTGGAAAATGCCGACTCGTCGTGGCCGCTCTTGAAGACTCACCCATCAACTCCATCAATGACATTTCAGGGGTGGCAAGAGTTGCGACGGAATATCCAAATCTCAGCAGAAGATACTTCCAAGGTTTGGGGAAGCAAGTAGAAATCCTAGAGCTTCGCGGAAACTCGGAGCTAGCGCCCAAGTTAGGGTTGGCTCAGGTTATTGTGGACGTTTGCTCAAGTGGTGAAACCCTAAGAAAAAACAATCTCAAAGCGATCGCCACTATTCTTACTTCAACATGTAGGCTGGCATGCAACAAAATCGCGTACAGAACTTTCGAGACCGAAATCAAGGAGCTTCTTGACAGTCTTAGACAGGGAGGAATGTGATAGATTGAGGACAATGACTGGCCAAGAGTTCAGAGGGGAAATACTCGATGAAATTGTGAACCGAGGAAGAGCAAGCTTCTCTTCGATTTCTTTGTCGACCAGAAAGATAATAACGGACGTCAGAGAAAATGGTGACGAAGCTCTTTTTCGTTACACAGAGAAATTCGACAAAGTTCACCTCACCAGATCAACCCTGAGGGTTCCTGAGAGCGAGATCAAAGAATCGTACAGGAAGCTGGAGAAAGAGCAGGTCAACTACCTAAGGAAAGCTGCCTTGAATACTACATGTTTTCATGAGAGGCAGAAGAAGGACGGGTGGTCCCTAGAGATGGCAGAAGGAGTGACTATTGGACAGGTAACCAGACCGCTGTCTTCTATCGGTGTTTACACACCTGGAGGAAAAGCAGTTTACCCATCTTCCTTGCTGATGTGTGCAATCCCAGCCAGAGTTGCTGGAGTGAAGAAAATTGTCGTGTGTTCTCCGCCGGGAAAAAAGAGATACATCGATCCAGCTCTCTTGGTGGCAGCTGACATTGCCGGGGTAAGTGAAGTATACCGGGTTGGAGGGGTCCAAGCCGTAGCCGCCATGGCTTATGGAACAGAAACAGTCCCGAAGGTAGACAAGATCGTGGGTCCCGGAAACGTCTTTGTCACGGCCGCAAAAATGGAGGTAAGCAAGGATGTAAGCATAGACATTCCAGCAGGGCCAAGTGAAATCCTAATAATAGCAGATGAAACCGCCAACGCCTCTTTCATCGCTTCCGACCTCCTTGCCCAAGCCGAACACGACTCGCAGGCATGGGCGATTCTCCTGACTACATCCAAGGACCTTGCACTAGCAGTTGAAGAGGAAGTTTACAAGCAGATGGAGTCTCTCTCTAGAACAGAGACTGTCAAATCCTCCATTCAAAGATACGGGTTGATCGTGATCGTCAACAACATCGAAGAATCGGTGGACTACGCCAACCTGATAGCTCCAGAACACCTCCAAATCCAAACGATAAACCCCCGCAAGGTCTTCGGGGAGATCCGGAGTGCTGGAGCCGTTTTCCTAGGAGAATACTCGCCGGTGGCCTTCGGCGACTACTCATCTGGATTGAATCACGTCCTTCCAACAGGAGGCTACGCAAGAACCTGCTCAGGCCTCTCGACAAGTGACTTCGCCAAGACGATATGCTTTCTTCAATGCACTAGGCAGGGCTACCTGAACTTGAAAAGGATGACCATCGCCCTTGCAAGAATGGAGGGTTTTGATGGCCACGCGAAGTCTGTTTCCATCAGAGGTGGAACTGATGAAGATTGAAGAATTGGTCCGTAGAGAAGTCTGTGAACTTTCCCCCTACGAGGTTGAGGGTGTTCCTGATCGGACGGTCAGCGAAAGATTTGCGAAACTTGATTTGAACGAGAATTTCGCTGTGGCGATGGATGTGGCTGGAAAAATGCTCCTAGATGTTTGCCAAGACATTGATATCCGGCTATATCCCCCAGCTTATGGCGACATAGCTATCAAGGCCCTTTCAGGTTTCCTGGGTTTCAACGAATCTGAGGTTTCCGTTGGAAACGGTGGAGACGACGTTCTTGACTCGCTCATGAAAGTTTTCGTAAGAAAGGGTTCGAGGGTCTTGGTAGTTGAGCCCACCTTTTCGATGTATGCCTACTTCACGCAGCTGCATGGAGGCAAGAAGGTCCCTGTTTTACTCAGGCCCAACTTCGAGTTGGACGTCGACAGGGTACTCGGAGAAATCGATGAAAGAACCTCTCTACTCCTAATCTGTTCCCCAAACAACCCAACTGGAAATCAATTCAAAGAAGGAAGCATCAGGAAGATCTTAGAGGAGTTTAACGGCGTTGTCGTTGTCGATGAAGCATACATTGATTTCGCAAACTACACGATCATTGACTGGATAAGAAACTTTGATAACCTCGTTGTCTTAAGAACGTTTTCAAAGGCCTTTGGTTTAGCTGGAATGCGATTTGGTTTTCTCGTCTCAAACAAGTCACTCGTAGACTATGTTAAGCGAGTAACTTCTCCCTTTGACTTGAACATTGTGACCCAAAGACTGATAGCCCTATGCCTGCAGAACTGGAGCTACTTCAAGGAGCGGATTGAGTACGTAATCAAAGAACGCAAACGCCTGGGGAACAGCCTGGCCAAGATTGATGGGATAACTCCATACCCCTCAGACGCAAACTTCATCCTCTTCAGAATAACTAAGAACGGCCTTTCCTCTTCAAAGGTTGCGAGGAAACTGGAAAGGAGGAATGTCTTCGTGAAACACAGGGGAAATCTCCCTCTTCTAGCGAACTGTGTACGCGTCACCGTTGGAACACGTAGAATGAATGAGATCTTCCTTTCGGCCCTGGAAGACGTCTTGGAGGAACAATAAATGCCTTACAAATGTCTAGACAAGGAAAGAAGAATATACGTCAAGAAAGGCTCTGGAGAAGCTCTCAGGAACCTTGCAAGACTTGTCTTCGACTTCGACGGCGTCCTCGTTGACCTCTCACAATCATACCCAGAAGCCGTAAGCAACGTCGTCGATTACTATTTCCTCGAAATTCTTGGCCTTGAAGGAGAAAAGGGAAAGCTAACCACCCTAGGGGACGTTCAGATGTTCAAGGACACAGGACTGTATAACAACGATTGGAACCTCTGCAACGCGATCATCACCTACTACCTGGTGCTCCTGACGAGAAAGCTTCAACGGAAACGCACTCTACAAGATTTCATGAGACGATTCAGCAACATTCAGTTCTCAGAAGTGCAGAGCTTCGTTCAAGTCCTAGGAGAAGTTGGCGGTTTCCTTAGCTGCCATGGAGTAGACGCATCTGGACTCATCAACACAAAGAATGATGAGGCATTAGGCCTAAAATCATTCTTGGCGCAAGCCAGCACTGAGAATCGGGGTCCTCTCGAAGCCGCCCGTCAGCTTGTACTTCCGCAAGTTGGAAGTGATGAACTAGCACTCGTAGAAAAGCTAGTTCCCTATGACACTGAGAAACCCGACCTGCTGAGACGCCTGTTCGAGGAGTCATGTCTAGGCAAGGAACTGTTCAACCAGTTCTATGGTGTCTCATCCGCCTTCAACTTCGAGGAAAGCTTTCTAGAAAAACAAGTCTTCATTCCCTGCGTGGAAGTCCTCAGTGCACTTCGTCGAAGGTTTGGGAAGTTTGCAATATATTCGGAAAAATCCAGAGTTCAAGGAATGTATCTCCTGGAGAGGAACAATCTTGAAGAATACTTTGACAAACGGCCTTCTGTCTTTCTTGAGGACATAATTGAATCTCAGGCGTGGAGAGAAGGAGCAGATCTCGGCAAGCCGAATCCGACTCTCTTCATCGACTTGATAGAGAAGCTTGTGGGAAACCTCAGCGCGGTAGCGTATGTAGGTGATAGCGCCGCAGATGCGCTACTTGTTGAGAACGCTCGAATGAAAGACTTGTCTAATGTGTTGTTCCTCGGCGTCTTGTGTTCGTGTCGGTATCCAAACAGGCTCTTTTCCTATTATGCCAAGCACGGTGCAGACGCTATCATGACAGACGTAAACGACATTCCACATTTACTCGCTGGTCTAGGAGGAGAGATCTGAGATGAGAAAAGCTAGAGTTGAAAGAGAAACAACCGAGGTGGACGTAATCGTACAGATAAACCTTGACGGAAGAGGGAAAGGAAACGTGGAAACTGGCATCAAGTTTTTGAATCACCTTCTGATTACCTTGGCGAAACACAGTCTCCTCGACCTAACGGTGAAGGCTGCAGGAGAATTGAAGCATCACGTTAGCGAAGATGTTGCATTGGCTTTGGGCGAGGCCGTACAACAAGCCCTGGCTGAAAAGAGAGGCATCAGAAGATTTGGCTCCGCCTATGTGCCTATGGATGACTCCCTCGCCAGAGCTGCAGTAGACCTGGGTGGGAGAGCCTACTCCCGTCTAGATCTTGGAATCAGCCAAAAACAAATCGAAGACTTGAGAAGCGAAGACATTGAACACTTCTTCGACTCCTTTGCCCAAGCTTCAAAATGTAACCTGCACGTAACGGTTCTCTACGGGAGGCACGAGCATCACAAGATTGAGGCTGCGGTGAAGGCTCTGGCGCTTGCGTTAAGACAGGCTGTGACGATCGAACCCAGGATAAAGGATCGAGTTCCAAGTGCAAAGGGTGTACTGTAACTTTGCCCAGAGTTTCAGTAGTGAATTATGGGGTGGGAAACCTGAGAAGTGTGAAAAGGGGACTTGAGAAATCGGGGGCCGAAGTTCTGATAACCGAAAGCCCTAAGGACCTGATCAAATCTGACGCAATAGTTCTTCCAGGAGTGGGCGCCTTCGGTGTAGCCATCAAATACATGGCGCCCTTATGTGATATCTTGAAGCAGTCGGTAGCCGATGGAAAACCGCTCTTTGGAATCTGTTTAGGTCTTCAACTTCTCTTCACAAGAAGCAGTGAAGGCGGATCAGTAGGTGGACTTGACCTCATTTCAGGGGATGTCATCAAACTACCTAGCGACGTCAAAGCACCTCAAATGGGATGGAACACCATCGAGATAGTGCAATCTCATCTGCTCTTGGAGGGCGTCAAGAACCATTCCTACGTATATTTCGCCCACACGTACATTCCTGATCCTTCAGAACGCAATGTAGTTGTGGCTACTGCGGA
>Ga0209636_10003438_pt1 | contig 16152 bp, 15 predicted proteins | sample DeeMarSWOR152_54_FD_187464 | JGI IMG/M metagenome (GOLD analysis project Ga0209636, IMG submission 187464) | Marine sediment microbial communities from White Oak River estuary, North Carolina - WOR-1-52-54 (SPAdes) (version 2) | ecosystem: Environmental > Aquatic > Marine > Intertidal zone >...
TCTGGTAGCTCGTTGGGCTCATAACCCAAAGGTCGCAGGTTCGAATCCTGCCCCCGCTACCACTTCTGAATCGGCTCCGGAACGAGGCATCTGGTGGATGCTCTTCCGGAGCCGGTTTCTGTTCCTGAACCGAGGTGCACAGGAACCGATTCGGCTGCGAGGACCACAACGAGAGCTGCGACGCGGATTGGATCCGCATTGCCCCCGGGCGTCCCCAATAGTCATGGTTCAGAAGAACGCTCGCATGCTACCTGACATCCACGATCTCCCTTGACCTAGGCCCCGTGCACCGTCCTGCCCGAGGGTTGTGTTCCCCTTGAACACGGAGCGCCGCCCAGCGAGTCCACGCCGGGCGGCGCTTTCCGAGGCTCGTCTTGCGGGAGCAGAGAGCGTTCACTTGGTGTAACGGAGTCGACTCAGAACTCGATATCAGGCATCCAGAACGGGCTTTCGCCGTCGTACTGAGCACGGACAGTGACTGTGTGACCCTGGTAGATCGCCCTGGCCAGGATGGAATCTCCCTCGCAGATGGCGCGCGTCGGCTGTGGTGGCGGCGACATGACCCCGTAGCACCACGTTTCCCAGAAGGAAGTCCATTGCCCATCCCTCTGGCAGTAGGGGCAATAGTGTGACTGCGTCTCTGGTATCGGGAGATCCGGTTCACAGTTCTGACTATCCGGTCCGTACGGTTGATAGACCAGATTCTGTGTCTTGTTCTTCACCTGCACGAGTATCCCATTGGTGAGTGAACCACCGACGAGCACCTGGCCTCGCACCATTGGAGGATCTGCCCACGTGCAATAGATCTCCTCTGGACAGTCACCCTCGCAGTCGTCGGCACGAGCCATCATCGGCCCCCTGTGTGACATAGGTACAAGCAGCCCGAACGCCGATGCCAACAGAAACCACTTGATACTCCGCATGGTCCACTTCCTTCTCTCTTTCTGCGTCCCGCAAGACGCACGTCACCTGCTCATTCGCGAAACAAGGAATGGGTCGCGATCTATTCTTGTTGCCCTACTGGTCCGGAATGAGGCTGATGTCGACCACATCATAGTCGATCAGCGAATCCGGTGGGAGGCCTATGCGAGCCCAGTATTCGTATTGGCCGGGTGGGGCCGCCTCGGGCACGACATGTGAGAATGGTTGTTGGGCGATCTGTCCTGGGGCAAGGCTGATTGCCCGAGGACCGAGCACAGGATTGCCGTCGTAGGGCTGGCCGTTGGGAAGGATGACATCGGTGCGTCCCCAGAAGTCGGAGATTTCTTCGCCAGTGTTGATGAGCGTATAGAGCACTCTCAGGGTGTCGAGCGGTACTACGATCGTCTCTGCGGGAGTGACATAGATAGTGAGTGGCGTCCGTTGGTCGAAGAAATGCGCTCCTATGTCCCTCCGCGTTCCGTCTGAATCGAGTGAGTCAGGATGCCCCGCGTCTATGCAGGGTGATTGCCACAGGAGTCTATAATCGCCTCTCTGGGCGAGCACGAACTTTGGATCATCGTCGATGTTGCCCTCGCCGCAGTACAGAGTGCAGCCTGGGGCAACGTACACTGCTCCGAGACCGCCCTCTGCGTTTGAGTAGCTCACGCTCATCGAACTCACCAGGCCATAGTCGTTGCTCAGATAGACCTCCGGCCCAATACTTGCACTATCGTTCCAGAGGACAGAGTTGATGACAGTGGGTGATGAATCGAGGCAGTAGACGCCGCCGCCTCGCTCTGCTCTGTTCCCTGTGATCGTATTGCCGATGAGCGTCGGGAAAGAGGATGTGCTGCAGTGGATACCTCCCCCGGCGTCCTCAGCCGCATTCGCGCTGATGATGTTGCCGTAGAGTGTGGGAGATGCGTTGTGGCAGTAGATCCCACCGCCATTCGTAGCACAGCCGTTCCTTATGGTGAACCCCCTCAGCACTGCGTTGGGGCCCTCTCCGCTGAAGCAGAACCCTCGGCCTGACTGCTGACAGTCAATGATGCTCCACCTCGGTCCGTTCTCCGACATTACCACAATGGCCTTGCCCAGGAAGAAGACGTCGCGATTTCCCTCACCGGTGTACAGACCGTCCGCCACCATGACCGTGTCGCCATTCGACGCCGAGTCTATCCCTGCCTGGATGGTGGGACACTCGTCGGGGACGCGCCAGGTTCTTGTCGAGCAAGGCACAGCCATCCTGACCGTGAACGTGAAATGATCCTCGTCATAGAGCGTCGCCGGAGCTATACCGATCCCGGACCAATACTCGTACTCACCGAGCGGTGCCGCATCAGGCACATCGAAAGAGTAGTGTCGCTGGATCGTGGTGTCTGACGGCACCGTGTACGGGACGGGCCCAAACACTCCCAGCGTATCTCCCCTCGGCCGAATAACCTCAGATAGCATCCAGAACGGCTCCGGCTGAAACCACCGATTGATGACTGTGTACGTCACGCCCAATTGGGCATCCCGTACAACTTCAGTTGTATCGGGCGTGATGTACAGCGTCAGATAGTCGTCCTGGTCGAACAAGTACGCACCCATGTCCCTCCGTGTGCCGTCCGGATCCAGCGAGTCTGGATGGCCAGCATCGATGCACGGCGACGGCCAAAGGAGACGGTGGTCTCGTCTTTCGGCGAGCACAAACATGGGGTTCTCGGATATGTCGCCGATCCCCGGCTCACAGCCCAGATAGTCGCCACCTGCGTTGTTCCACACGTCGTTGTAGGCAATCGTCGGCAGAGAGCCGGTGTCGCCTACGGCCATCCCACCTCCGTGAAGAGTCCCGGAGATGATGTTATCGACAACCGTCGGCGAAGAGGAATCGATACAGTAGATCCCACCTCCGCCTTCTGGCATGGAAGCATTTGCATGGATCGTATTGTTGGCGATCAACGGAGAGCCTTCGTCGAAGCAACCTATGCCGCCACCGTAGTGAGCTAGGTTGCCCTCGATTAGATTGCGGGCGATCACAGTTCCCACGGTGCTTCTGGCATAGATGCCACCACCAACGCCTCCACCAGACTCTACCATGTTCCCGCGGATCACGTTGCCAAGCACCAATGCGTTAACAACCCATAGCTTGATCCCTCCACCTCCGTAGTGCAGGGCCGTATTGTTCACAATCACATTGTCGACAATTTCTACCGTCCCCCCTCCCCCCTGAGCACTGATCGCGCCTCCATAGGCTGCAGCTACGTTACCGATGATAAGGTTCTCATAGATGCGAGGGCTCGTCGCCAAATGGCACGCTATAGCGCCGCCGCTGTACGGTACCTCATTTGCTTCGAAGCGGTTTCGGATGATGGTCGGAGACGCTCCCATCTCGCATTCGATGCCGCCACCCCAGCTATCATACGCCTCATTGTTCCGAATCCAGTTGTCCTCGATGACAGGTGAAGCGGCATAGCAGATGATGCCGCCCCCGCAAGGATAGTAGCCGTGCTGAATCGTGAACCCACTGATAACCGTTTGGTCGTCTACGCCATCGCATACGATCACTGGCCCCAGGCTATCGGCGTCAATAATGGTGCTGTCCATGCCATGACTCGAAGCCAGAGTGACGCCATTGGCCATCATGATCCAGTGTTCGTGGTAGGTTCCCGGAGCCACAAGCACGGTATCACCATAGGAGGCGGCATTGAGGCCAGTCTGAATAGTTGGATACTGGCCTGGAACATGGAGCACGCTCGCCCCGGCGACGGCTGCGAGCCCGATCAGAATGAGGTCAGCGAATACCCACGTATGTAGCCTCTTTACCATTCTCCGCCTCTTCGGCCGCCAAGAAATGGAGACGGACACCCGCCTGCGGCACCTTGGGTGTCCTTCTTCTGGGTGTCACCTTCTGCTACTTGCCTGAGGGAGCCCTTCGTCGCGCCACCCCACATTGCCTGCTATCTCCTGGCTCAGCCGAAAAACCGACAGTTGCTTGCTTGTTCGCTGGGACGTTGGGATTGTACCATACCCGAGCGAATCTTGTCAACGCAAATCTGCAGCGTCTGATGAGGAGAATCCGCTGCTGGCTGCTGTCCCCCATTGCCCCTCATTGACATCACACGCAGCTCTGACCCCCCATGAGAGTGTTCCTCATCCCGACTCGCCGAAGACGATAGTTAACTTCTCCACCAACGTCGTTCGGCAGAATCGTCGGATCCTCTCGATCCCAGAGAGTGAGAGCCGAGAGCTTGCCGTGGCCTAAGAAGCCGAACTGAGCGTCTAGGTCCGGGGATGTAGTACGGCTCCTGAGTGCGGGTAGCGGGGATTGGTCGAGGTCGCCGGCCTCGTTTCGACACTCTCCACCGCCTGATGAACCGCGGTGCCAGGACATGGTGAATCAGTTCATAGCAGGCCTCCGCTACCAGAAAATGAACGAAGGCTCCGGAAGCGAGCACTTGTTGGGTGCTCCTCCGGAGCCGGTCCCATTATTCGGGATCCAACTGCATACTAGGCCGCCCTGACCTGCTCCGTGCTCATGCACTAACACGAGAGCCTCGGCCCGCGCGGCAATCAGCGGAAGACCTTGAGCAGTTCCGCCAACGCTTTCGTAGGTTATGACTGGGATCTCTCAATCCGCTTTTCTTTCTCTTCCTCCTCTACCACCGCTGTCAGAAAAATAGCCCTATGCTCCTCGATGCCGACCATTCCCCGTCCTTGAGATCATATCCACCGCCGATCCCCACGGCGGTGTCTCTTTCTAGTGCGAAACGCCATCCAGTTAGCTCACAGAGGACGGCGCTTCGTTTAGAGCAGCCTTGCCGGGACACAGGTAGTCAAATGCTTGAGCAGTGAAGTTACTCAAATTCGATATCAGGCATCCGGAAGTAATCGCGGCCGTTGTACACGTCCCACACCCAGACTGTGTCGCCTTCATACACGGCTGCAGCCTGTATCGTATCTCCCTCACATATGGGCCGGATAGGCTGCGGAGGGGGCGACAACATGCCATAACATCATGTTTCCCAATACGAACCCCATTGTCCGTTCATGCCACATCCCTCACAATAGTGGGTCTTGGTTTCTGGTATCAGAAGAGGCTGAGGATAGCAGTTCTGGCTGTCTGGCCCATATGGCTGATAGACAATCTTCTGAGTCTTGTTCCTCACATACACCTGAATCTGATTGGTGAGTGTATCGGCGACGTACACCGAACCATGGACACACGGAGGATCTGCTCAAGTGCAATATATCTGCTCAGGGCAGTCTCCCTCACATACAGCAAGCGCCAAGACTGGTACCAGCAGACCCATCCCCAATGGCAATAGCAACACCCTAGCATCCAATGATCGCATGATGGTTCTCCTTTCTTGGACGTCCCTGTGTCCAGCGAGGCAACAATCCTAGAACGTCTTCTGATGAGCGGATGAGACCACACGGGTTGGCACAGAACATATCCGCCTTCAGACGAGAACGAATACTAGACCATGTCTTCTTGGAGAATCGATTCGATCTTGGTGAGCGATTACTGGCCAGAATCCACAATGAAATCGACTTGATCGTAGTCGATCAGTGTGTCTGGAGGAAGGCCGATATAGGCCCAATACTCGTAGTTGCCAGAAGGAGCCAATTCAGGCAGGTGATGTGAGAATCGCTTCCGGGCGATCTGTCCTGCACCAAGTGTTACCTGTTGAGGACCGAGGATGGGATTGCGCGCATAGGGTTCGCCGTTGGGAAGAATGACCCGTGTTAAGCCCCAGAACGTAATTGGCTGTTCAGTTATGTTGATAAGCGTATAGAGCACCTTCAGTGTGTCGAGCGGCGATAGCATAGTCACATCAGGAGTGACGTAGATAGTAAGGGGCGTACTCTGATCAAAGAATAAGGCTCCCATATCTCTGCGAGTATCGTCCGGGTCGAGCGAATCTGGATGTCCCGCGTCGATACACGGTGATCCCCAGAGAAGCCGGAAATCATTCCTTGCCTTGCCAACGTAGAGGGGATCTTCGGATATGTCGCCAACGCCTGGGTCACAGCCCAGATAGTCGCCGCCTGCATTGCCCCAGACGTCGTTGTAGGTAATCAGCGGAGAAGATAGAGTATCGGCAACGGAGATTCCCCCACCATGGACGGCTTCACTAATGATATTGTGGATGATTTCGGCAGAAGTAGAGTCGATGCAATAGATGCCGCCTCCGCCTTGGGGCATGGCGACGTTGGCATGGATTGTGTTATTGGCAATGAGTGGACGGGCCTCCCAGGAACAGGCAATGCCACCGCCTTTAGTCGCCGCGTTCCGATAGATCTGGTTGCGAGCTATCACAACGTCCCAAGCGCCTCTAACGCTAATACCACCGCCCACTCCTGATTCCGTGACATTCTCGCAGATAATGTTATCGGAAATCAGGGCGTCAGCAAAGACAAGATCGATTCCTCCACCGCTATAATCAGGAGCACTGTTGTTCATTATCACATTGCCGACGATTTCAGCGAAGGAATTCGTGACATAGATGCCCCCTCCGTATGCTGTAGCCACATTCCCAATAATCAGGTTTCCATGGATTTGGGGACTACCAGCCGTGATGCACTGTATGCCACCGCCATCGCCAGATGTCTCGTTGGCCTCGATCCGATTGCCCACAATCATCGGAGACGCATCACCCCAACAATAGACACCTCCACCACCAAAGATGTAGGCCTCATTATTCCTGATCCAGTTATTCTCGATCCTGGGCGAAGCTCCATTATAGCAATCGATACCACCAGCGCACGGGTAGTAGCCGTGCTGAATAGTGAATCCACTGATGACCGTCCGATCATCTACTCCGTTACACATAATCACAGGTCCGAGGCTATTGGCATCAATGACGGTGCTGTCGACACCGTGGCTTGAGGTTAGAACGACACCATTGGCCATCTCGATCCAGTATTCATAATAGGTTCCTGGAGCGACTAGCACGGTGTCACCGTAAGACGCTGCGTCGAGGCCGCTCTGGATAGTTGGATATTCCCCGGGGACATGGATCACTGTAGCGCCCGCGACGGCGACTAAGCCAGCCAAAGCAATCTGAGTGAAGGTCCATGGATGTATCTTCTTCAATCTCCTCTCCCTCACAATGTTAGGTCCTCAAAAAGAAAGATGGACGCCCGCCTACGGCACACCGGGTGTCCTTCCAGTGGATCCTACTGATACTACTTACTTGACGAAGCCCTTCGTCGCGCCACCCCACAGCTGCTACCTCCTGACTCAGCAGAAACATAGGGGACTTCCTGCTGCTGAGCACATTAATATTTTAGCATGTCGGGGGAAACCTTGTCAACAAAAATCTGGGACGTCTCAGAAGAACAATCCGATGCTGCTTGCGGCCGACCATCCCCGTTCCTTGAGATCGTATGTCGTCCCGAGTCCCACGGCCGTGTTTCTCATTCCCAGCCGCTTGAGCCTCCAATCTATCTCGGCACCAACATAATCCGGCAGGATCTCCGGATCATCCCTATTCCACAGCGCCAGACCCGACAGGCCGCCGTGACGCAAGAAAGCCTGCCCGGCTCCTACATCAGAGATGTTGCGGCTTGTCAAATCGGCCTGGAAAACCTTGAGCGACATCGCCGTCCTTGCCTCGGCAGCGCCCAGCGCCTGATGAGCCACTGTCCCAGGACGTTATGAATCAGTCCATAGCAGGCCCCCGCTACCACGGAACCCATCGCACCTGTATCAGGTGAAATTCGAGAAAAGAGGGCCCGGGTTGGCTTGCTGTAGAAGCCAACCCGGGCCCTGTTCCAATGACGAAATCCGATGCAGCCGAGCTCGGCCAGGAGACTCATTCCTGATCCCAGTGGCGTTGGAGGCTCGATGGGCCCGCCCAGGCGTGCACTGGGACAAGGCCGGCCGTGCGCTCAAGATTCCCGACTGTGAGGCTCGCGATTGTCAGGGAGAGCGCTCAACCCCCCAGGCCGACAGGCGCGACTCATTCTCCAGCTGATTGTGGAGTTGACAGCCAGGATGGAGTGTGCTATGTTTTGTTAAGGACTCCACCATAACTCGGCTATTTCTCGTATTCTGATGGAGAAATTAACATGCTCAGAAGCCTTTCCAAGCAGGAAGCCAGTCTGATTCTGGAGCTTGAGTGGCGTGGGCAGCGAATCGTATCTCGCGCCGAGGTCATTCAGGCCATGAATGGAAACACCAGGGCAGCCGATGACCTGATACGATCGCTGCGCCGGAAGAACTGGTTAGAAAGGATTGGCGCAGGCACATACATGTTGATCCCTGCAGAAAGGGGCCCGGAGGGCATTCCAGATATGAACACGCTGGTTCTGGGCAGTCTTGTGACGTCTCCCTACTACTACTCCTACGCCACTGCCGCCGCCTTTCACAATCTAAGCGCGCAGATGCGAAGTGAAATCTACGTCGCCTGTCGACGGAAGTTGAGGCCGAGGCTTATTCGTGCATTCATGTTTCGATTCGTCTATCTCAAGCAGGAGAAGTTCTTCGGTTATGCTGAGACGAACGCCTTCGGTGCGGAGGTGATGATGGCCGAGCCGGAGAAGGCGATCGTCGATTCGATAGACAAGCCCGGCTACGCAGGAGGAATCGGAGAGGTGGCAGGCGCAATCGCAAGAGGCTCCAGTCGATGTGACTGGGATAAGCTGGCTGCGTATGCGTTGAAGATGAATTCAGTCGCTTTGGTCCAGCGCCTGGGTTATCTAATGGATTTTCTGGAAGTCAAGGGCCCTTCAGGTACAAGAGAAAGACTGAAAGGACGGATCAAGAAGCACTCCCGGTCGTATCTTGGCTCCACCCGGATATGGGGCCAGAAAGGAATCTTCGATTCAGAGTGGCAAGTGGTCGTGAATGTTCCCCGGGAGGAAATTGTGGCCGAGATATGATGGGAGGGGCAGGTGATACAGGAGAAATTCGTCGACCTCTTTACTCATGCGAGTCGATTGCGAGACAAGATGGTGGGAGAGCGGGAAGTAGTCCTTACCTACGCACTGCAGATACTGTCAGCCTCTGGCTTCCTCGATGCACTCGCCTTCAAGGGAGGCACTTGCATCCGCAAGATTCATCTGGGTCTTTCTGGAAGATTCTCGATGGATCTCGACTTCACCGCGCTCATCAGGAAGAAGCCCGACGATTTTGTTCTGGACATGATGGAAGCTCTGAATCGGGAATTTCATGGGATAGCCTTTAGCTTGGAGGAGGGGTGGCGCATCACACAAGAAGGACGGTCGTTTGCCGTCACCCCTGAGTATTCCCACGCGTGGAACCAGAACGGGGCATTCGACATTCAGGTGAGTCTGCGCGAGTCGCCCATTCTGCCTGTCCGGCCCGCTCCGCAGATCGAACAGCAGTATCATAGGTATTTGGAATTCAGAGCCGATGACATCCCGTGCCTGGACGTGCACGAGGTTATTGCCGAGAAGATCCGCGCAGCCTACCAGCGCGCACGCGTCAGAGACGTATTTGACCTGTTTCTATTCAGTAGAAGGCCGTTCGACAAAGAGTTAGTGCGTGCCCTGACCGTCCTGAAGCTCTGGCAGGTGCGGGACGTATTTGAGCCCGAGGTGTTCCTCGAGAGACTGCGCAAGGGTGAGTATGATTGGCATGACCTCTCCAGGCTTGTGGCGTTCGATTCTCACGTAGACCATCGCACGATCCTGCAAGGATGCCTTGAGGGCTTTACATTCCTCCGGGATCTCAGTTCAGAGGAGGCTCTCGTCGCTCAGGATGCCAGGCGTCATGGACAGAAGGCGCGGCGTGATGCGCTGGCAAGCTGGTGCCTGAGGGAGGTGTCGGAACGACACTAGTTGTCGCACATCAACGGGCAGACACCTGTGCCGGTTTTTGCTTGGCATCCTGATTTCGGTCCTGACGTTCTTGGTGATTAGGTTCGGATCCTGCTCCGGCTGGCACGGTGAGTTACGCGCCTCTGACAGATGAGACTCCAAGTAGTAAGGCCCGGGATGGCTTGGCCCACCAGCTATTGCGGGCCTTTTCCTTGGCGAAGGAATCAATCAGCCAGCGTGGGGGCATTTCTCCGGTGGGTGCATGCTGCCAAGGGGATGCTGGTGGTGATCGTCCGCGGTCGGAAGGCCCAGAGGAGGCTGCAGCAGGAAAGAGCTGCTTGTGTCGGGCCAAAACAGGACATTTCTATTTTGCCAAGAGCTCTAGTTCGCTGAGAACCGGACATCTCTGATCTGCCTTTGCAGGCAGAGCGAATGAGCTTGACTTCATGGAGGGCAGGAGGCAGACTTGAAAGTGGACTGAGCAGCGAGAAATCGCCTTGCTTGAGAACCCCCACGGAGGGCAGGAGGCAGACTTTAGAGCGACAGAGCGAACTGAGCAGGAAGAAATTGTCTTGTTTGAGAACCCCCGAGGGATCTCGTCTTGGCTGACGACGTACACGAGAGAACAGACTCCAGGGGCGTGTGTGATCTATCTATTCCTTAGAAGGCTCTTTCCCGGGGACGCATGAAGACAGCGCGCAGGAGACTGTCATGGCGCTTAAAAAGGAACTGGGCTTCCTCGACATCTTCTGCATCTCCTCCGGGGCGATGATCAGTTCCGGGCTTTTCGTGCTTCCGGGCATCCTATTCGCGCTGGTCGGTCCCGGGGTGTGGATGGGCTATCTTCTTGCGGCCATCCTGTTGATCCCTGCAGTGGTGAGCAAGGCAGAGCTTGCCACGGCGCTGCCGAAGGCCGGGGGGACGTATTTCTTCATCGATCGCAGCATCGGGCCCACGTTCGGCATGCTCGGCGGGCTGGCGGCGTGGGCCTCGCTGGCGCTGAAGACCGCGTTCGCGCTCATCGGGCTGGGCGCTATCGCCAGGATCCTGTGGCCCGGGCTGAATCTCCTGGAAGTACGGTTCATCGCTCTCGGTTTCTGTGTCCTGTTTACCCTTGTTAACTTGTTCGGAGCGAAACACGCGGGCCGCCTCCAGGTCGGGCTCGTGGCGGTCCTGCTCCTGCTGCTTGGCGGCTATGTGGCGCTGGGCATGGGCAGGATCGAGTTCAGCCGCTACACGCCGTTGCTGCCGCATGGGGCGAATGCACTGATGCTCGGGACGGCGATGGCATTTGTGTCATTCGGCGGCCTGACGAAGGTAGCGAGCGTGGCCGAGGAGGTGAGAGACCCCGGGCGCAATCTGCCTCTGGGGATGTTCGTTTCCGGTGCGGTCGTCTCGGTAGCGTACGTAGCCGTAGTCTTAGTAACAGTCGGTGTGGTGCCGGGGGAGTCGCTGTCGGGCTCGCTGACGCCGATCTCGCTTGGCGGCGAGGCGGTGTGGCCGAAGGTAGGGCTGATCGCGATGTCGATCGCCGGGGTTCTGGCATTCGTGAGCACGGCGAACGCGGGCATTCTGGCCGCGTCGCGAGCGCCCTTCGCGATGAGCCGCGACGGCTTGCTGCCGGAGTTCTTCGGCCGCGTGAACGAGCGGCGGGGGACGCCCCACTACGCGATCCTGTTCACCTCGGCGTTCATCGGCGCATCGCTGTTCATGGACATCACGCTCTTCGTCAAGTCAGCGTCGGCGATGAAGATATTGCTCTTCGCGTTCTGCATCGTATCGCTGATATTGCTGCGCGAGAGCCGGGTGGCGACCTACGAGCCGAAATACCGCTCGCCGCTCTATCCGTGGCTCCACGCCGCGGGGATCGTGGCCTACGTGTTCCTGCTGATCGAGCTCGGCAGCCTGCCCCTTCTTGTCGCCGGCGCCATTCTGGGCTGTGGGATGGTGTGGTATGCGCTGTACGCCAAGGCGCGGGTCGCACGCGAATCGGCGTTGACGCATCTTGCGCAGCGGATCGCCTCCCGCGCGTTTGCGGGCCACGATCTGGAGGCAGAGCTGGCGGAGATCGTCCGCGGGCGAAACGGCGGTATCGAGGATCGATTCGACCGTCTCGTGCGTGAATGCGTAATCCTCGATCTGACGGGTGATGTGTCGAGGGACGATCTGTTTCGTGCCGTTGCCGAGAAGCTCGCCTGGCGTCTAGATATGCCGCCCGCAGAGATCCTGCGTCTGCTCCGCGAGCGGGAAGAGCTTTCCTCGACTGTGATCCGGCCCGGTCTGGCCATCCCGCACATCGTGGTTGAAGGCGCGGCCCGGTTCGAGATCTTGCTGGTGCGGAGTCGTGATGGCACGGTCTTTTCGCCCGGTGACGCCCCCGTGCATGCGGTGTTCGTGCTCATCGGCTCCGCGGACGAGCGCAACTACCATCTGCGTGCCTTGACGGCGGTCGCCGAGATCGCACAGGATCCCCACTTCGACCGCAGGTGGCGTCGGGCCAGGGATGTCGACGGCCTCCGCCAACTCATCCTGCACTCAAAGCGCCGACGGCTAGAGGGGGAGGGAAGAGAGTTCTGATCCAGATAGCCTCGGCCGCCTCGTTTGCGTCTCCAGAGCACATACGATACGAAAGATATCCAGCCGAGGTAGATATCGAGCCTGGAATCAGATCTTGATGCCCTTAGCCACGTGTAGGCGACCTCTGAGATGGCTGTCCCAGGCATAATCGATCCTGATCGCATCTCTGTATGGGACAAGGAGGCGGAGTCCCAGTCCGAACCCGATAAGAGGGCGTTCCTCGAATGGAGAATCGGACCAGGCCATGCCCGCGTCGATGAACAGGTGAGATACAACCGAGAAGTCCAACTGCTGGCGGCGGGGCAGATTGTACCGCCATTCTGCCAGTACAGGTGTACGGTACTCAATAGTGCCGACCAGGGAATGGATGCCACTCGAGTGAGCCTCTGGCCACCCGCGAACCGTGTTTCCTCCTCCGATACGCACCTTTCTATATCCTGGAACGATTCCACGCCGTACAATCGTGAAGACTCCGGCGGCTACGGTATGTTCTCCCCAGATCGTCCTGAAGTGACGGAGGTCGAGAGAATATGTTGTGAAGTTGTACCTGCCGGTGCGCCAGTCACGAGAGTGACCGACAGAGGTCCTCAGGAGACTCCCCGATCCGGGGCAGATGTGGAGATCCCTCGAATCATATGCGACACGGAGTGAGGGCGTCGCAACAGCGGTGTACTGGTCATCGACGGAGGGGGAGTCTAGGGACCGACGCTCGAATTCCTCGAAGGACGTATTGAAGCCGATGCTGTGATACTTAGTCACGCGACGATTCAGGCCAACTTCGGCCCTGGCCAGGATCTCCTCCTGGCGAGTGTCGCGATTCTCTGTCTTCTCTCGGTATGTCCTCGCACCGACAGACGTGGGTGAGCGGCCCACCCAGGGGGTGTACCAGGCGAGTTCGAGGGTCTCTCTCGCGCCTATCGTCGCCCCACCCTGTACAATCTGGGCCTCACCCCTCATGTTGATGTTCCTGATGACCGACCCGACGGAGATTCCCCTCAATGGATGATTTTTGTCCTTGCGGCGATCCCAGTGGAAGGATGGGATGAGATACCAGGAGGGGCGCTCAATAACCTCGATTCCGACGGTGACGAGAGAAGCGTCTTCTGTCGGCGTCAATGTGTAGTTGACGTCAGCGAAGATGCCGATGTTGCGAAGGCGATCAATGCCTTCTGTGAGTATTCGATCGCTCAGCGTATCGCCGGGTCCGTAGTAGAGCTCCCTGAGAATTACGAAGTCCTTCGTCTTGTAGTTTCCTGCCACGGCGATTCGGTCGATCATCTGAGGAGGCGACCCTTGCGTGGGCTCCCGGTCCGCGCCGAGCACGCTGAGCGTCAATGCCGATGCTGCGATCGTGTGGATCAGCACTGCTTAATTCCTATCGATAATGATCTTCTCTATATCTACGGGAGTGAAGTTCCAGTCGTGCGCGACGTGCGAGTATCGGTCCCTGAGCCATAGATCATTATTATCCGGGATGGGAGTGCGATTCCGCGACAATGTGCGGATCACGCCCTCGTGGTGGTGGAGTGCCGACCACCAGTGGGTACTACGATCTGGTGTCATCGATGCGCTTGAAGGTGGTTCTCAGAATCGCAAAGGGGAAAACGACCATGTGGACAAGTCCGCCCACAGTCGAGAGGTTCCTGACTATCCTTCGGGTCTCCGCGACGATCTCGTGTACTACGATCCTCTCCTCGATCTCTCCCACCTCCTGTACCATGGCAAGCCGGTGAAGCGAAAAGAGGCCGACCAGGACTGAGAGAAGGAAGAAGAAGTCCCAATGTTGGAGACTGAGAGTTTGGAGCGCCAATGCTCTATTCGGATCGATCCACTTCAGCGTCATGGACAGCTCACGTTGTGCAAAGAAGTCTACAAGAATACCGCCGACAATCGGCGCCGTGCCGGCGGCCAGGGAATTGACAAGGCTGGCACCTGCCAGATAGGCCGTAGCGTGCCCTATTGGTGCCAGTTTGAGTGCGATGTTTCCCGAGGCCAGGGTTACTCCCGCCATGGAGATACCCATGAAGGCATGTATAGCCAGCAGTATCGGTACCGTGAGAGGATGCCGCGCGGGCAGGGTGGTGAACGTCCAGGCAAAAACACACACTATGAACAGAGGGCAGCATGTGCCCAGTACCGATTTATTGCTGAAACGATCGGAGAATCGCCCCCAGATCCGCAGAAATGCCAGATTCGTCACCTGACTCAGCACTGTGAGAACAATGATGGATGACATCGCCAGTTCCAGTCTGGTCAGCATATAGACCACAAAGAATGGTGCCGCTAGGTTGACGGCGAGATTCCATGTGCCGGAGAAGAAGACGAGGTTCCTGAAATTGGTGTCTTCAAGTGGCTGCAGGATTGACCTCAATAGCGACGGTTTTCCCGCCACGGAGGCCATGCGAGGTTCGGGTATAGTAGACATGAAATAGACGCCAACAATGCCTGCAACGAATCCGAGAAGGAAGAGAATCGAATAGCTGTACAGTTCAAACTCAGGGAAGTGCGCTTTCCAGCAATCAACGAAGAAGCCCGCAGACAGGTTCAGGGGGATGGCCACCAACAGGGCCAGACTCATCCGCTTAGAGAAAAACGATCCGAGTCGGGCCTGCGGCACCAGATCGCGCATCCAGGAGTTCCAGCTGACTGCAGCGATAGCACCGAACGATGCTGACAGAGTGATACCTACGATGAGGACCGCTAGCCCTGTGGTGGCGGAGAACAGGAACGGGATGCACGCAATCAGAAGCCAGAACAGGCGGCTTGAAGCAGATGCATAGACTGTGATCGCCCGCCTGATCCGGTGTTTCTCCACCAGAAGGACCGAAGGGATCTGAATCAGCTGGACCAGAAAGGGGATGCTCGCAAGAAGTCCTATGAGTGTGTTGGGAGCTCCAAGCTGGAGGGCAAAGGAGACGAGGAAGGCACCACCGGTCAGCGTAACCATTGCCTGGCTCGCTAGCCCGTCCTTTATGACGGCTCTCAATCCAGATCGTATCTCTTTCTCTGTGAGGCTATCACTGACTGGGAACGTCATACACTCGATCTCGTTGAGCTTGCGGCGACTCCTCGGTCGATCATTGTTCATCCCCGCTCGCTGCCTTCTCTCTGGGGCCGAGTCGGCTGGCCTCCGCTGAGTACGGATCTCAGGGCATCCGGCGGCCGTAGAGGATTAGTCTGTCTCCTTCCTGCAGCGTTTCCTTTCCCTTGGGGATGGGTAGCCAGGTGGTCCCCTTTCGATACCGAGGACCAGTAGCCCCTTCTCGCTTAGCCTGCATTCTGGGAGGGGACCGCCCACGAACGGCGAAGTTCCAGAGATAGACTGTCTGACAAGCCCGCAGCCCTCAAGAAAATGGAGAAGATCTTCTTCCCTACAGCCATTTCTTCCTCCTGAAGTAGAATCTCATTACAGCGGCGACGACGGCCATCGCGGACAATGCGAGAAAGTAGCCCCAGCGCCAGTGCAACTCGGGCATGTAACTGAAGTTCATTCCATAGATACCCGCAATGAAGGTGAGAGGGATGAATATCGTCGCGATGATCGTCAACACCTTCATGACCTCGTTCATTCTGTTGCTGATACTGGAAAGATAGGTGTCGCGCATTGCCGCGATCATTTCGCGGAACGACTCTGTCGTTTCGATAACCTGAATCGTATGGTCGTACAGATCTCTGAGGAACACCTGCGTGGTCTGGTGGACGAGCGCCGACTCCCCTCTCTCGAGGCTGCTGATGACCTCCCTCAGAGGCCAGACCGACTGGCGTAAGAAGACCATTTCCGTTCTCAGGCCATGAATAACCTGGAGCGATTCGGGGGTCGGGTCACCGACCAATGTCTCTTCGATTTCTTCTATCCTCTGTCCAAGCTTCTCCAGGATGATG
>Ga0209636_10003439_pt1 | contig 16144 bp, 22 predicted proteins | sample DeeMarSWOR152_54_FD_187464 | JGI IMG/M metagenome (GOLD analysis project Ga0209636, IMG submission 187464) | Marine sediment microbial communities from White Oak River estuary, North Carolina - WOR-1-52-54 (SPAdes) (version 2) | ecosystem: Environmental > Aquatic > Marine > Intertidal zone >...
TTTTTGATGAACGCCTGACCTGGCTGCCTGTCTCGTACAGTTCGTATTTTGGTAATTTCATGCTTAGTCTATGTACATCTAATGCCAAACTGTATGAAATTTTATAAATGTCCAGGTCGGCGTAGGATTTCATTTTCCTCTCTCCTTGTTAAGTTGCAGGTTGCATGTTCCAGGTTGCAATTTGGAACATGCAACTTGCAACCTGTAACTGACAATCAACTTTTATATCCCCCTGTGGTTGCTTTCCTTTTATCTTGAACTGATAAGAAACGTGCAAAGTTTAAAATTTCATTTACAGACTCATCGGCTAAATTGGCAGCTAATGCAGAAACCTGTTCAACTTTAGAAACCCATTTTTCAGTTTCAGCACGCCACACGACAATAAATTGTTTTGGGCTTAGAGATAAAAAATCAACTGTTTCTCCATCGTCGTTCGTAAACTCAATTTCATAAGCTTCTGAATCGTGACAATGGACAACTGTACCTTGCGTGCCGCTACGAAGATTTCGTTCTGGAATATCAACTATCAGTTCAACTAAATCACCTATATTTATCATTTTATTCACCTCTTTTTTACATATATTGTAACAAGATGCGCTTTATCATCCTCAGAGGATACAAGCCAGCCTGTACGCACTGTTGCCTGCTGCCCTTGAGTTCCTTCTATTAGCAGGTCTACAGTATAACGTTTTCCATATTTATCTTCACTGTGTAATGTAGCATCAGCATGTAAAGCTTTATTTTCAATTTGAATTAAAAGTTCGGCATAGTTATCTTTAGTGAAACCTAATACTTTTTCAAACACAACAGCTTTGTTTTTCCCTCGAGGTGAGTTGGGATTTAAAGCATAATGTGTGAATTTGCGATCATCGATAATAAGACTGTTGACAAAATCCGCTAGTCTCAAAGATAATGCCTCTTTTTAGATTGTTGATTACTACTGGGCACAAGTTAGAAAATGCGACATTCAAAAAGTAATTTTTATTAATGCGTTAAAACCACTTTCTGCATACCTACCTGCCTTAAATTGCTGATTGCAACCTGAAACTTGCAACCTGCAACATGGATCATACACCCAGATACGTCCTCCGCACTTCATCATCTCCAATCACATCATCTGGCGTTCCAAACGCTGTGATTTTGCCATGGCTCATAAAACTACAAAAGTCGGCTAAATCCAGCACGACTTTCATGTTATGTTCTATTAAAAATACTGTTACGCCCTTTTCTGCCACCATGCGGCGAATAATGGTCATGGCTTGCTGAATAATCTGTGGATTCACGCCTGCTGTAGGTTCGTCCAACAGAACCAGCTTATAATTGCCCATAAACAGCCTGGCTAATCCCAATAATCGCTGCTGCCCATAAGACAGAGATTTGGCAGGATCATCTCTTTTTTCCCAGAACGGATTGGATTTGCCAAACAAATCCTCAAAAATTCTCTTTACTTTCTCAGTTCGTTCTATTTCAACGGATTTATTTGCTTTTGGTTTCAATAATGAAACAAAAGGCATTTCGCCAAAATCGCTGCCATCGGCTAATAGCATATTATCCAGAACACTTATATTGGGAAAGATATGATCGTCTTGAAACAACCTGCCAATTCCCAGTTGCGAAATTTTAAATGGCGGTAATTTAAATAGAGATAAAGCATCACCATTCTTTTGATACAATACATTTCCCGAATCCGCTTCCATGAACCTGGAAATAATATTAAACAGCGTCGTTTTCCCTGCGCCATTGCCGCCAATAAGAGCGGTAATTTTCCCCCGTGGAACAGGTAAATCCAGATCATCAATAATATAAAAACGTTCGTCTTCCTGTTCGCCTCGCACGTTGATGATATTGCGGACGAAGCTTTTTTTTATGGCGTTTATTTGTAAGATGATGTCGTTCATGTTTTATTTGGAACACGGATTTAACAGATCAAACGGATTTAAACGGATTAGATTTATTATGTTAAGTTGCTAATTTCTTGTTTTAATTTCGATTCATATAGCCGAATTACTTCCAGACTATCGGGTCCCAGCAAAATTTCTCCGCAATTATGACAAACTGTCTGTGGAACATTATGAGCAATCCCTCTTAATTTGCTCACATGATCTTCCAATTTATGTTCAATATTATCGCTGCCACAAATTGGACATCTTTTTATTTTATTTCTTTCCATCGTAATGACCTCTTTGAAGAAATTAAAACATAAAATTGTGTTACACCATATTCTTCGACAATTTTGCCTTTTGTATAGATCAAAATATTATCATAAGTAAAACTTTGAATTATATACAATTTTTCTTTTTTGCCTGTATGGGGATTGGTGCTATTAATAACCTTAAAAATCTGTTGAGCGTTGAGAATCGATTCAAGAGCATCTTCAATCAATAATCCATCAGCTTCCAACTCACATTCGGCTTTAAATGTAAATTGGTAGTTCCCTTGAATAATAAGTCTTTTGATTCTTTTTAGAGTAAAATTCATTATTTCTTATTGTAACCTGTATTCTCCAGCCAGTCCTTGCGGACGGTACATCATCAAAATGATTAACGCAAATCCATATACAATTTGCCGCAAATTAGCTGCAATGCTATCTGGAAATCCAACAAATCGGAGCAGTTCTGGCAAAACGACCACAAAAATGGCTCCAACGACAGGTCCCCGTATATTTCCAGTCCCGCCTATCAAAACCGCAGCGAGGATGAAAATCGCCTCGTCTAAATTAAAACTGGTTGGATCGATATAGCTGACGTATGTTGCGTAAATAATTCCAGCAATTCCGATAAAAGCATTGGAAATGACAAACGCCCAGATTTTGAAAGCTGTAACATTTCTACCCAGTGATAAAACTGCGATCTCATCGTCTCGCAATCCTTTTAAAATCCTGCCGAAAGGCGAATGGACTAATTTATAAAAAATAAACACGATAATCAACATTAAAATCGTGCTCAGAATAAGAAAGGGAATCAATCCCGATATTTCAATCATGCCAAACAATTTTGGTGCTGGAATTCCTGGAATGCCATAAGGTCCCCGAGTTACCGACACCCAATTGTATAAAATCGTAAATACGATCAGTTGAAATCCCAAAGTCGCCAGCACAAAATAATCACCTTTTAACCGCAATGAAGGATAAGCCACAACCAGGCTGAATAAGGCGGTTATCAACATCACCAAAATGATCGTTGGAATTAGCGGTAGCTTTAAAATCATCAAACAAAAAACCGCCACATAAGCGCCAATACCATAAAAAGCCGCCTGCCCGATGGACAACAGATTCGCCATCCCCACCAATAAATTGGTGCTGACGGTCAGAATGATGTAGATATTGATCATGATGATGATGTGGAGTAGGTAATTCATTTTATCGTATTAATCCAAAATGTCTATAGGTTCTTTTCTTTTGATATCTGTCTTATCGAAATCTTTATCAAAACTCAGAAACTGTAAATCATATTTCTTTGCCGAAACATATTGATAGGCATCATCAAAATCAAGATTATATCGAACGACAATTTCAGATATTTGCAGCAGTTCTGAATTCCTCAAAGTTAAGATTCCTATCCCATCCAGGATCAGGTCTTCAATAAAAGAATTATAAAGTTCAGATTGTTTCAATCTAAATAGAATAACACCAATCGAATGCAGAGAGAAATCTGTAATATAAAAATCATCTAATGGTTTAGTTTTTAAAAGCTTTTTCACTTCTTCTGTTCGCTCTTGTTCGAGCAATGCTTCTAAAAATATATTGGTATCGACCAGGTACATTATTTTCTCCATTCGAGTGCTTTTTTCTGTAATTCCAGAGCGGTATATTGATTTTTAAACTTTCTTAAGCCACCAATCCAATCCAGTTTTGGAGTTTTTCTTATTTTTCTCTTTTTCTTGTTAATCAAAAATTCAATAAAATCATTTGCCTGGTCTTGCAAATCAGGCGGTAAATTTTGTATTTTTGTTGCGATAGATTCCATTAGATAATCCTCTTTTTGTTAAATATTAAACTACCCTTTGCTTCTCTCCAAGTAATCCCTGAGGTCTAAGTAAGAGAAATAAAATTAGTAAAGTGAATGTCACAGCATCCTGCCATCGGGAAGAAAATGCCCAGACTGCTAACGATTGCAGAATACCGATGATAAAACCGCCTAAAATGGGCGCTTCAAAACGACCGACTCCACCAATAATCAAAGCGACAACGGCATTTAAGAGCATTGGCATTCCAACATAAGGATCCATGCCGACATCATAAGCGACTAGGCCGCTGCCAACCGCTGCAAAAAAGGCACTTAACCCAAACAGGTTTAACCGCATTCGGCTTATATCCATTCCGAACACGGTACAGAGCACATCATCATCCCGCATCGCCCTGGTTTTGATGCCAAATTTGCTGTATTTCAAAAAGAACAAAAATATTCCAATGAGCACCAGGCTGACAAAAAGTTGAGCCAATTGGGTATGCGTCAGAATGATATTTCCAAGTGTCACTGATTTTGAAATATTCGGATTCAGGATTTGGGTCTCATTCCCATAAAACATGGCAATGGTATTGACAACAACAATCATAACGCCGATCGAGCTGATTAAAACAACATTCAAAGAACTTTTTCTTTTAGCTAATGGTAAATATACCGTTCTCTCAATTAAAATGCTCAACCCAACTGTAAAAACAATTGCGATCAAAAATGCCAATAGCAACGGTAATTGCAATGCCTTATAAAAAGACAAAATCATATACGATGCAAACATGTAAATAGCTGCATAGGCGATATGGAAAATTCTGGTCGTATTATAAAACCAGCGCAAATCCAAGCGCCACAAGAGAATAAATCGAGCCCATGATAATTCCATTCGCCAGCAACTGTATCAGCATCCTAAGCCTTGTCCTCCAGAATCGCTATCAAACTGATCACATCAATCGGTTTCCTGAAAAAATGTTTGGCACCCAAATTTAATGCCTGCTCGGCATAACTGAACTCCCGATAAGCGCTCATCACAAAAGCCGATATTTCTGGCTTGTTCATCTTAATCCATTCAAGGATCTTCAATCCATCAATATTTTTTTCGTTATTCTCATCCAGTCGAATATCAATCAATGCAATATTGACTTCATTTTTTAATTTTTCAAGAGCTTCTTCATAATTTGCTGCTGTCAAAACGGTGAAATTTTTCTTGAGAGCAAATTCCAAAGACTTCAAATACATTAATTGATCGTCGATGATGAGAAGTGTTTTCATGTTTAAATCAAATTTTTAATCTACTAATAAATTTTTATTAGCTAAAAATTCTAATGATAACTTCATAAATTGTAAAGCAAACAAAAATTATTTGCAAAAATAAGACCATAAAATACTTGTTATAACTTCTTGTTTTTTAGTGCAACAATAAGAAGTATAAAAACCAATTTTCGGATAAATCCGAAAATATTACGGATCAATCCGATATACCTGATAATCCATTTTTCAACTCATCTGCCAAATGCAAATTGATGGCATTTAACTTTCTTTACCAGTAAGATAATGTTTTTAATAAAAGATGTCAAGATAAATTTTTAAGAAATAACTTTTTTCAATAGAAATCTTTTTCACCTCAAAACCAAAGAAGCTAAATAACACAATCATTTCACCACCCCCTCCGAATCCCCAACTTCTCCATCCACGCTTCCAAAGTCGTTCGCTTCAATCCTAAAATCTTTGCCTCCCCCTTTTCGCCGCTCACTCGCCAGTCTGTCATTTCCAACACTTCGAGAATATGCTTCCTTTCAAGCTGTTCTAAGGTGGGGATTTCAGATTTTTCTGATGGAGCTTCTGTTTTTGAAAGCCACTCGCCCAATACGAGTTTCTTGCCAGTGCTTACAATCACTGCCCGTTCAATCACATTTTCCAATTCACGTACATTGCCAGGCCAATGATAGGACTGCATAGAGCAGCAAGCTGCAAATTGCAAGTTCCAAATAGCCAAATTCCAAATAAATTTCAAATTTCAAATTCAAAATTACAAACAAAAAAAGTCTTGCCCCAAAAAAACAAAGACTTTGCTTGTAATACTGTTACGTCCAAAATATTTTGGGAAATTGTTTCAATTTTCATTCTGATCTTTGTTCTTTATAATTTTTTTCTTGACATCACTCTGAAAATTATTTATCTTTAACTTAAAAAAAACCAAACTTCTTAATTAAAATTGTATTGACTTTTTATGGAAATTGTTTTATAATTAGATATTGATAAAATTAATACCAGAATCAGTTACAGTTACAAATATAAAAAGTTGTGATTCGCCAATGCGGAATATTAAATGATAAAATCTTTTAAACATAAAGGATTGAAAAATTTATTTTATCATGGTGATAGAAGTGGCATCAATCAAGAACATGCTGCCAAACTGGTGCGAATCCTGGATCGTTTAGATGCATCTTTAAATCCTCAAGATATGAACTTACCAGGTTATAAACTGCACGAGCTTAAGGGAAAAGAGAAAGGAACCTGGTCTGTTTGGATTAGCGGCAACTGGCGAGTTACATTTCAGTTTGAAGAAAATGATGCAATAGCTGTTGATTATCGTGATTACCATTAGCAATTTAAGGAGATCCCAAAATGATGATGCAACGAAAGCCTACTCATCCTGGAGAAATATTAAGAGAAGATGTATTAATCCCTTTGCGTTTAACAGTAACAGAAGCAGCAAAGCGACTAAGAGTTAGCCGAAAAGCTTTATCAACTTTGCTGAACTGCAAATCTTCATTGACCCCTGAAATGGCAGTGAGGATCGGCAAGGCGACCAAAACTACACCTGAAAGCTGGTTATATATGCAGGCGAAATATGATTTGTGGGATGCTGATCAAAATGCTACAGATGTTGAAGAATTTGCGGAGTTAGCTGCAATTTAATTTAACAATTCTCCATTTTTCAATTCTTGCTGAGCGGACGGAATTTGGGCCACGTAGTTATGCGCTTGATAACCTGGATGATTTGCCTGAAGAATTGCGAGAATTGGTTGTTCGTATCATCTCAAATCCGCCAGTCAATCAATTTCTAAAATTATCCCATTTTCAAGAATCTCCGACAAAGCGAGTTCCATTCACTTATGTTGAGCCATATCAATTTGCACCTTAATCCTACATTGGTAGGTCTATTAAGGGTGAGAGAACAAATAAATAGAACAATTATCAATTTCTTCATCTTCGTTCCATTAGTTACTCTGTTCTTTAAAAAAACGACGGGGCAATTAACACCCCGCCGATTTAAAATTTAATCCAACCGACTCGATTCAAACTTACTTTGAAATCGGAAACGTCACCCCAGCCATCACCTGAATCCCCCTGGTTTTGAACTCTTTCTCCTCACTCAGTGAAGCTTCGATGACTTCATCTCCGACGTCCACGTTAACCGTACCTGCTTTGGCAGTGTTGATCATTCCCAGCGTATAGCGACTCTCTAAGAAAATTGTGTAGGTACGAAGTTGATAGCTGATTCCTGCTCCGAAAGTGAATCCAAAATCAAACTTTTCTGTCAAGGGGCTGAAGTCGCCGTCGATGGTATCTGCTTTGTACCTGCCACCTAAATTGGAGCTCAACAGGTATCCGAATGAAGCGCCTCCCATGACATAGCGCAGTGAAATGCAAATTCCAAGCTCCAAATGTCCAAATTCCAAATAAATCTCAAATTTCAAATATCAATGATTAAAACTTTTTGCAAAATAACAAGAATTCAGTTTTTCACAGAATGGAGTGCTGTCATTGCGAGCGAAGCGAAGCAATCCCTTTAAAACCAGGAGATTGCACACCAAAGGTGCATCTCCGACTTCGTCGCCCACCAAAGGCGGACTTTCAGCTTCGCTCCTCGCAATGACTGATGTAATACTGAAATTTCAATCTTTAACGAAAATAATTGATAGTTAAAAACCATTTACGTTTATATCTCCATTAACTGTGCTCAGGTTAATTGTTCCTCGTCCCTCTCCGCATGTGCCGCTCACTGATTTCGATGTTTCCACTTTATTCTGAAGGTTCAGATTGGAAACATTGATTTTTCCATTTACAACACTGGATGCAAATTGGGCTGATGTGTTTTTGGGGATGTCGAATTTAATATCTCCATTTCCCACTCCCATAGTGATTGTTCCATCTAAAGGTAATGTGACTTTGCTATCAATGTCACCGTTGACTAATTCCACTACCACGCTGCCATAGATTTCATTCAATGTAATCGTTCCATTGATACTGTGGACATTTACATCCTTATATTGGGGCAGTGTGATGGTATAATCAACGATGTAGTCCCTGCCAAGCTAATTGTAGAGCGTAGCGAGTAGGGCGTAGAGCGTGACGTGTTTTGCGCCCTACGCCCCACGCTCAACGCTCTACGTTGGTCAATCTCTATTTGAATTAGAGTTATTGTTCATACCTGTCGGTTTGAGGCGAAGCTTCGTTAGTAATTTAAATATTTTTTCCTCAAAATCTTTTCGAGGTGTTAAGCAAATGATGCTGTCAACAGCTTCACCGTTTTTTAAAAACAGGAAGGTTGGCTTCGCCTGAATGCGATATCGCTTTACCAGGTGTTTATTCTGCTCAATATCCAGCTTTACAATTTTTATTTGATCTCCATAGAGAATGGAAAGATCGCTTAAAATCGGTTTCATGATTTGACAATTACCGCACCATTCGACGCCAAATTCCACAATCACTGGCTTATTACATTTTAATATTTCTTTTTCAAAAGCTGGAAAATTAAGATAGATGTATTCTGAATCATTACTCATGTCCGAATCTTTCCTTTCAGGAGGTGGGATAAAACAACCTCTTACTGATAAACAAATCCAGATTTTTATCCTATCCCATCCCCTCAACATCAACATCATTTGCTCTGCCATCAGGTAAGACAGAATTTGTGCCAAAATAAAAAAGCCATTTGGAGCGCTTTCCAAATGGTTTAATTATTGAATTTATAAAAATAAAATTTTATATTTGGACTATGTCACAAAATATTTTATTTTGCCATTATATTGGCAATTGCCAAAATATTGGCATTTTTGTTTTATTTTAGTGATGCAAGGCTTTTACATTTTTGCTTCCAAAGTTGTTCGGTTTTGACCCAAAATTTTTGCCTCTCTTTTTTCTTTGAAATTTCTCTGTTATTTCAATTTTTACTTGACATTTCATAACTAATTTCATATTTTTGATAAGTTGACTTGAAAAAATATTATTACCAAAAATATAATATAAGATTGTGAGAACATTTCTTAAAAAATAATCTCAATAATTTTTAACAACTTAACAGAAACAAAATGTGATAATTAAGAGATAATTTATTTGCATTTTTGTGTCCCAAGCTATTGATTTTTTAATTTATTTTGTTATATTAATAAGTTGCCCACAAAGGAAAGGGACGGGATGCTACTTTTACAACTGATAATCAATGGCCTTATACGAGGTAGTATCTACGCTCTGGTAGCCCTTGGTTTCGCTCTGGTTTATAGAGGTGCAAGGGCTTTTCATATTGCACATGGGGGAATTTACACAACGGGGGCGTACGCCCTTTTTTCGTTTGCTGCGGTTTTAAATTGGTCTTTGCCGATTGCAATTTTCCTGGCACTATTAACTACTGTGATAGTAGGACTTATTTCCGAAGAGACGGTTTATTACCCTTTTTACAAAAGAAAATCATCATCCTCAGTGGTCATCATCGCTTCGCTGGGGATTTATATTCTAATAGCCAATGTGATTGCGCTTTTTTATGGCAACGAGACGAAAATTGTATTTTCTGGTATTAGCAAAAGTTATTCGATTGGCGATCTGATAGTCACAAAGACTCAGATTATTCAACTTATTGTGGCTGTTATAGCGTTATCAGGGACATGGTTGTTCCTACGACGGCAACGATATGGGCAGATGATTAAGGCATTGGCGAATAATCCACTGTTGGCTGAAGTCTTGGGAATGGACATCCGAAATATTCGTCGCTTAATCTTTGCACTGGGTTCGCTATTAGCTGGAATTGCAGCTATTCTTGTTGCCTCAGATGTTGGAATCGATCCCTGGGTTGGAATGAGTATGCTGCTTGCTGGTGCAGTGGCTATGATCGTCGGCGGCGTTGATAAATGGGAAGGTACAATTTTAGGTGGATTTCTGTTAGGATTGATTCAAGCGGTAGCAATCTGGAAATTTTCAGCACGATGGCAAAACACAGTAACGTTCATTGTGCTGATTTTGTTTTTGTTATTTCGTCCGCAGGGTATTTTGGGGGAGAAAAAACGATTAGAAGAAATGTAGGACAAAGAGGGCGGAGAGGACAGAGAGGATCCTCTCCGCTCTCTTCGAACTCTTTGTTATGAATTATATTTTACACATACTCATCATGATAGGGATTTACATTATCCTTTCCTTATCTTTAAATCTCCTTGTTGGCTATGGAGGACTGCTATCGATCGCCCATGCTGCATTTTATGGCATCGGAGCCTATGTTTATACATTGGTGCTTATTAACTGGGGATTGCCGTTCTGGCTGGCGATGATTATTGCTATTTTAGGGACGAGTATAATTGCGCTGATAATCGCCTATCCCACTTTACGGCTCAAAGGCGATTATTTTATTTTAGCGACTATTGGTTTACAGATGATTGTTTTTGACATTCTCTACAACTGGGTGAATTTAACCCGTGGCCCCTATGGCATTCCTGGTATTCCTCGGGCTTCATTGTTTGGTTTGGAATTCCGTTCCATTCCAACAAATTTGTTTTTGGTTGCAGTGTTGACAATTTTAGTGGTTCTTTTCAGCAAAGGACTTTATGATTCTCCATTTGGCAGAATTTTGAAATCTATTCGTGAAGATGAAACTGCCAGCAAAGCCATGGGCAAGAATACCCCGAAGGTTAAAATATGGTCGTTTGTGGTGGCATGTGGGATTGCGGCAATTGCAGGCGCTCTTTATTCGAGTTATATTACTTACATCGATCCGACATCATTTACAATTGATGAATCAATTTTTATTATTTGTGTTATCCTTGTCGGCGGTTCGGGAAATTTAAAGGGACCTATTGTGGGGGCAGTATTTATGATCATCCTACCAGAGTTGCTGCGTTTTGTTGGTCTTCCAGATACCATTGCCCCAAATGTGCGACAAATTATTTATGCGTTGACGCTCATATTATTAATGTTTTTCAGACCGCAAGGGATTGCAGGGGAGTATAAATTAAAATGAACCACGAATTACACTAATTACACGAATTAAATTAGTGAAATTTGTGTAATTGGTGGTTAAAAAAGGAAAAAATTAATGGCAGAGTTATTATTCAAAGAAGAGGTATATAATATTGTCGGTGCGGCGATGGAGGTGCATAAAGTATTGGGACCTGGATTTTTAGAGGCAGTTTATCAAGAAGCTCTGGCGATCGAATTTCGGTTGAGAAATATTCCTTTTATCGAACAACCGCAGTTGAAGCTGGAATTTAAACAACACCCATTAAAATGCACATATAAACCCGACTTTGTTTGTTATGAAAACATAGTAGTAGAAATAAAAGCACTCAGCAAGTGTGGTCCCAATGAAGAAGCCCAAATTATTAATGCCTTAAAAGCTGCTAAGCAAAAAGTCGGGGTACTCATTAATTTTGGTGAATTAAGTCTATATTGGAAAAGATATGTATATTAAAATTCGTGCAAATTCGTGTAATTAGTGGTTAACAAAATCAATGCTAAAATTATCTCACATATCAAAAAGTTTTGATGGTGTAAAGGCTGTTCAAAACTTCTCTGCTGAATTTAAACCAGGACGAGTGTATGCGTTAGTTGGCCCTAACGGCGCTGGCAAGACGACATTGTTGAATCTAATTAATGGATTCATTCCACCAGACCAGGGTAAAACTATAATAAAGGGTAAGGAGGTCACGAAAAGGCCTCCTTTTTATGTTGCTAAACAGGGCGTGGGGCGATTGTTTCAGGATATTCGTATATTTCCCAAAATGAAATCCATTGATAATCTTCTGTTGTCAAAACAATTTAATGCTGAAGAAAATCCACTAAAAGTGCTATTACAAATTTCTGCAAATAGAAAGATAACGAATGATTTCCAGAGGAAAGCTTTAAACCAATTGAATAATTTCGGTATTGAAAATAAAACAGATTCGTACGCCGAAGACTTATCTTATGGACAGGAAAAGCTCCTTTCTCTCAGCCGTTTGCTGTTGGGAGATTTTGATATTTTCCTGCTCGATGAGCCCGTGGCTGGTGTAAATCCCCAGATAAAAGAAGTTATTTATGATTTGATAAAAAGGTTAGTCTCTCAAGAGAAGTTAGTCATTATTGTTGAACATGAGATGGAAGCCGTGCGCCAGGTGGCGGATGAAGTACTATTCATATCCGAAGGTAAATTGCTGAAAAGAGGGACGCCACAGGAAATCCTATCTGATGAAACGGTTATAAAAGAGTATATTGGTTTATCCGACGATTGGCAGCCACAAGTTAGAGTTTCTTACCTGCCCACCATTGAACGCCAACCTATTCTGGAAACCAATGATATTCATGCCGCTTATTACAAATGCAACATTCTTCATGGTATCTCGTTTAAGATTTTTGAAAATGAGATCGTATCATTAATAGGGCCTAATGGTGCTGGTAAATCCACTTTTCTGAAAGTATTGGCAGGTGTTTTATCCGTTAACAAAGGGGAAGTTATTTACAAGGGCGATGACATCACCCACCTGAATGCCCGAGAACGGGTAAAACGTGGCATAGGCTACTTTGTTCAGGGCGGCGAGATTTTCACCGATCTTGAAGTGGACGAAAATTTAGTAATGGCGACGTTGGATATGAAATACGATGAAAAAATGGAACAGATGGAGAAAATTTTTTCGCTTTTTCCTGTTTTACGGACTAAAAAGGATGTTCGGGCAGGTTTGCTTTCTGGTGGGGAACGACAGATGCTGGCTCTAAGCATGATACTAATGAAACAACCAAAATTGCTGCTCTGGCTGGATGAGCCTTCGGCGGGATTGTCGCCCAAACTAACTAAAGAAATGCTGGGCAAGGTATGGGAGATTAAGGAGAATTTTAATACTTCGATTTTGTTGGTGGAGCAGCGGGTGACGGAGGCGCTGGCTTATTCAGAGCGGGTTTATTTGTTGAAAGAGGGGCGGATTGTGCGGGAGAGTTTTTCGGGGGAGGTGTTGGGGGATAAAGAAGAATTGGAAAAGATTTATATGGGAAATCATAAACATAAACCAATGGAGGTGTGAACCATGAGAAATAATAATTTTAAAAAATGGCTTGGGGTAAGTATTATTACCCTGCTGGTTGTTTTTATTGTAGCAACCACTCTAATTCAGCTTTCCTGTAGCAAGAAAGAGGAAGTTACTAAGATTGGGGCGATTTTGCCGATGACAGGAAAAATGGCGCATCTTGGGAAATCAATAGAAGCTGGCCTTAGGATAGCGGAAAGTGAAATTAATAAGGACAGAAAAATACTCCAAGTAATCTTTGAAGATTCAAAAGGTGAGGCTAAAACAGGTGTTTCTATTGCACAAAAAATGATAAATATTGATAATGTTGATGCCTTAATAACTTTTCAGGATGCAGTATGTAATGCAACAGTACCTATTACAAGAGATAAAGGGATTATTCAAATAGCGATGACAATGAATCCGCAAATAAGTTTAGCTAGTAACTATTGCTTTACAATTTTCCCAACTTCTAAATATGAAGCAAATTTAATTCATAATTTTATTAAAAATAAACATCCAAATAAAATTTCATTTATTTATATCAATATTCCAGGGCACTTATATATAGTTGAAAATGATCTCATACCCTCTCTTCTTGAAATGGGTTTTGATAAAAAAAATTTCCTTATTGAGACTATTGATATGTTGGATAAAGACTATAAGGAGAAAATGTTTAAAATATCTCATTTTGATCCAGATGTCTTAGTGGTATTTATTATCCCACCTTTCTTAAATCAATTCTATAAAGATTTATCGAATGCTGGACTATTTGGAAAATTTCAAATTATAGGCAACATGGGATTTCTAGCACAAAAAACAGTACCAAAAGAACTGACTGAAGGAACAATTCTCACATGCCCATCTTTTTATGTCGTTAAAAAGGAAAACTTTTCAAATTTTCTAATAAAATGTGAGGAAATATTAGGTATGTATCCTAGTATACCTGATGCTGGTTTTTCCTATGACGCATTACATATCTTAAGTAAAGCATTCACAAACTCCAAGGGCAATTATGAAAAAGCCGTGGGATATTTAAGCAATCTAGAAAATTATATGGGAATAACAGGTAAAATAACAATGGAGAAAGATAGAAACGCCAATGTAGAAATGTCATTAAGCATAATTAAAAATGGAGAATTTATACATTATGCTAATTAAAGCGGAAAGTTTTATTAATAACCCTGATTTATACGAAAAATTGATCTTCATTCCTAAAGAAATAGGAGAATCTATTGCTAATAATATTTTTATAAGTATATCAAAAAAATTTTTTTCACAATTATGGCTGATTCTTAGTGTTGGAGTAGGTAATGGAAGAATAGATCGCTATTTAATAAAAAAAATGTTAGATGAAAATAAAAGATTTGTACTTGTAGGAATAGATATAAATGAAAGGATGTTAAAAAAATTTAAATCTGTTTTATATCAAATGCAGTTAGTTCCATTAAAAGTCAAGATAATATATGAGTATAAAGATTTTTTTAAGGAATTTGAACAGGCAAAATACAATTCAAAGAATTCAGTCTTACTGTATTTTAATAAAAAAGGCTTTTTATCAGAAATAGCAGACTTAGAAAGAATGAATTTTGATTTGATTAATTTTTTTAATGTCATATCTCAATTCAATAAACAAGAACAATTTGGCTGGAAAAAAGCTTTGACTAAAGGAATTAATCTCCTAAACAAGGAGGGAATGATTTTACTAAATGATGAAATTGGGGATTTTGCATGTTTAGATGGTAATTTTTCGTATTTAAACGAGACATTTACATTTTGTGAAGAAAAGCTAATGTTTATAAAATTATGTTATAAGTTTTTGAATATAATGAAACAAATTCAAATCAAGAATTTTCAATGTAAGAGCACCGACTTAGAAATTATGCTGAACTGGCTCGAATATGACAAAAAATTTTTAAAAATATACAATCAATATTTTCAATGGGAAAAAAAAGCGCTAACTTCTCATGAAATAATCGATATATTTATCAGGTGGGCTAAAGACTCACCAATGAAGGATATCTTTCCGTTACAAGAACGATATGAAGAGAGTTTAGAAAATAAAATAGCAGCCTTAAAAAATGATAGCGCTATTCCCCAAAAACTTAAATTTACGCAAGGCATTGGAATATATATCTTTAAAAAGGAAAATGAAGAATGCCCGTTGATAAAATTGAAAGATTAACCAGACTATATAAATTGATTCTCAGTACTTTATATCCTTCTTCACATTTGAATGATGACGAAGATTATTTTATAATGCTTAGATATCGTCTTATTCAGCTTATCGAGTTCGGAGTAATTGAAGAGCCTATTTCTTTATTGATGATGGGATATCTAGAAAGTCTTAAGGATCATTGGGTTAAAAACTCTTGCTATGCTGTAAAAGAAAAAGATGGTAATCCTTTAAAAGCTATTATTATGTATAGGATTTCAAACCTTGATAAAAAAGAAAGAGGAATAACGGATTTCATTATAAATGAAGAAACTGGTTTTCCATACAAATTCAATATATTTTTTAAGTTTAAAGAAAGTGAAGATGGAGACAATGTTAGATTCAAATTTTGGAAACAAGGACGTTTGAAAAAAGTAGAAATTACTTTACCTACGCTGAATGTTGATAATCAACTTAAAATGAGATGGGACAATTTAATTAACATAAACAGCATTTCTTACAAAGCAGAATATAAAGGATTCTATTTTTACAATGTAATTGATGTAGAAGAAATAATTAAAGATCTCTATAATAAAAAAAAAGTCAGAGAAGAGCTTTTTTTTTTAACAAACATACAAATAGATCTAGATACTATTTCTAAAGAATTTATTAAAAAAATTGAGCAATTAGCATTAATAACCGAAGATGATATTTGGAAGCGATGGCTCTTGAAATTTTCTAGCCGTAATATTAATAATAATAATAATGTAATTAAAAATTTTATTGAATAT
>Ga0209636_10003440_pt1 | contig 16144 bp, 12 predicted proteins | sample DeeMarSWOR152_54_FD_187464 | JGI IMG/M metagenome (GOLD analysis project Ga0209636, IMG submission 187464) | Marine sediment microbial communities from White Oak River estuary, North Carolina - WOR-1-52-54 (SPAdes) (version 2) | ecosystem: Environmental > Aquatic > Marine > Intertidal zone >...
TATGCCTATAATGAATATGGGCAACGAGATCAGATGGTATTCTAACGCGTAAAATGTGTAGGATCCATACCAGTAGAGTAGGAGGGCTGAAATGCATATGGCAAGACCGACGAAGTCTTCTAGAGACACAGTTCTTCTTGTTTCTTGAGTTTTTTCAAGTGCGATGGATGCTTCAATCATCCTTCTTTTCCGATACAACAGATAAGATATGACTAATGGCACTAAGATAACGTGGCTCATCATCTCACTCTGGAAAGCTTCGTTCACTATGATGGCTAAGTCCTCTCGGTAAACAGCCAGAATGGTCAGTACTATCATAAAGGCAGAGAGAACAGTAAGATAATTGCTTCTCAGTGTGGGAAGAACATTTTTCAGTGTTCTGGAAAATTGCATGGCTTCACCGTCCTCAATGCACATTATGCGATTGGGTCATGTAGAGCTCTGCGCGCGCGTTTGTGCTAAAATATGATCTTATCAAGTTAATGAGAGCAAATATTTTTCTGTGAGGCGTTTAAGTATGATTTCTAGACATTTAGATTATATATGCCTTTAAGATTGTTGTCATAATTTTTAAACCATCAAAGAGGGGGTTTATCCGGGAAACGCCGTTTTTCCTTTTTTCAAAGGCGATTGGAATCTCATAAACTGTGAACCCACTTTTCAAGGTCTTTACCGTCAGTTCAGTTTCAACTTCGTAGCCGTTAGAGAAAAACCTGATTTCGTCTATCACCCTCTTCTTGAAAGCACGAAATCCCGTTTGACTGTCTGTGATGCGTTTTCTGGTTAGGATCATGATAATTAGATTGAAGATGTTGTTTCCCAAGATGTGAAGCCTTTTTGTTGAGCCCTTCTGCATTTCACCATTGAATCTTGCGCCTGTTGCGACATCTGCTCCATTCAATAAAGGCGTGACTAAACGAGGTATTTCTTCAGGTCTGTGAGAACCATCAGCATCCATAGTGATCAATATGTCTCCAACTGCACGCCGAAAAGCTTTTCTTAAAGCGAATCCTTTGCCGCGGTTTTTTCGCACTTTAATTACCATTGCCCCTTTCCTTCTAGCCAAAGATATCGTTCTATCTGTGGACCCGTCGTCCACTACTATGATTTCGTACGGGAGTTCTAGAGTCGTCAGCGTGGCTTTCGTTCTAGTGAGGATGTCCTCTATGTTTCTCTCTTCGTTGTAAGCTGGAATCATCACTGAGATTCTAGTGGCATTCATTCGGATCTTCCCAATTACTATTAATTTAACCAAAAGGTTGCCTTTAAGTTGGTATGGAACATGAAAACCAATGTTATAGAACCAGCTTCTATAGAAAACTTCAATTCCGCGCGTGCACATTGAGAGGAATTAGCCAGTTTGCTCTGATGTACTGATGATTATGTCAAAGCTGAATTCTTTCACGTCATTGGCGATGAGGAACTCGCTAAAATCGGTAGAATGGTCGACACATAAAGACAGTGTTACTTGCACAGTTTCGTCTGGGCGAACTGTTGTCTCATTGTAGTTCCATGTCAAATTTATATAGGGTGAACTGTTGCTCGGTTCTGCAACAATTTTATTGTTCGAATCTCGGAATGTCCAGTTTGCTGTTTTCAGTTTAAGGGTTGTTTCGATGTTGCTGATGCTTCGTATATAAAGTGTGACGTTCTTCGACGTTCCTAGCCAAATCGTACTCCAATCAATCGTTTCTGTTTTGTTTTCGAGGTTTTTGTCCCAGTAGGCTTCGACTCCTAGGTTTTTATGGTGCCTAGGCTTGGGACGTGAAGATTGATGGTTCTGCTTAACCATATTGAGGTTATGGCGCTGATAACTATGGTGATCACAACGACAACCAGTATCAGCAATATGGTTTTCTTTAAGGAACGCAAAAAAGTGATTAAAGAATGGAACCTGTTCCTCATGTTTCTCAACGTTGACACGTTTGAGAAGACGTGCTAACATTTAAGCCCATAACACTGCACAACTAATTGTAATCATTTAATGGTTTCACCTTCAGAACTGTTCTATCTGATGTTTCAAGAACGATTCCAGCGGCTACTGCTCCTTTTTTTCCTTCAACAACAAATCTTCCAAGTTCGGGAAAGTTAGAGTACTTTTCTATACATAACGGCTTAAGTGCAAGAAAATCCACTTCTCCAACACTGTCAATTTTTAAAAGTCTTGGAAGTTTTGAACGGATTGTGAGGTTGACTGGGTCGATTTCGCTTAGAATTTTATTGACTTTACATTTCTTTTCAGCTGTTCCATAACGAATTGTTAGCTCATCACCGTTTTTTATTTGAATACCGGAGAACAAAATTATTTCGGCGACGAATTTTCTTACGTTTCTGGGCTGGGATGGGAGGAACAGTAAGCCCTAACTGACCTTTCTTTTTAAGCGTACGAACGGTCGGTAGTTTTTCAATCCATTTCTCTATGAGTGGGGGGCTTGCTCCGTCAAAACCGATGACTAAAACTTTCATTTTCACATCACAACTTTTATTTCGATGAAAGAAATAATGAAAATTGGGTTAAAGGAGCCATCCTTTATTCACTGTAATTGTATCTGGTTCTCATATGCCTGTTTAATTGCTTCTAAGTCCTTGAGTGCATCATCACCATTAGATGAGGGTTGTAAATCCTCTTTTATACAGTAAAGGAAATGTTGAAGCTCTAACCGATGCGGCATATAAATTTTGGGGGTCTTTCCTAGGAGAAGCTGAACTGCGGTGAGTATTCTGCTCGATGAAGAATGATAAGCGGATGCATGTGCAACCGTTCCGAAAAGCTCGATTCCTAATGTTAGGATCTGAGAAAACCAGCCTACGTCGATAATTGCTTTTGTTCCTGATGAAAAGTCCGCAACGCATATTGCATGATCCTCAAAATCAAAGTTGAACCTGTGCCCAAGATAAGCTTTTATGCTGCTAACTTCGCCAAAAAACCAGCGTGTCAAGTTTATCATATGGCTTCCTAAATCTGCCAGTGCTCCTCCTCCTGTCAGTTCTTTTTTGAACCACCACTTGGGGACTGGTCGAGGAATACCGCTTTGACCTCTGTGAAAGAAAGGCCCTGTTGAAACGTTTATGGCATGTGCGATTTGTACTTCACCGAGCATGCCGCTCTCCATTTTTCTTTTCAGATCATGAAAAGCGGACGCAAATCTGAAAGGGTAACCAACCATGAGTTTAATGTTATTCTTTCTAACCGCAGAAATGATTTTCTTTCCTTCTTCGGAATTTCTAGCTAGAGGTTTTTCCAGAAAAACATGTTTTCCTTTTTCAGCTGCGCTAATTGCACAAGCTGCATGGAGGTGAGTGGGCAGAGAAATTATAACTGCATCTATATTTGGCTCCTTCAAGAGCGAATGATAATCCGTGAAAGTTTTTTTTATGCCCGTTTTATCTGCAAGTTTTAGAGCTTTTTTGGAGATGTCGGAAACTGCTACGAGGTTCGCTTGTTCTAGTTTTAAACAATTTTTAAGGTGAACTTTTCCGATGTATCCTAGCCCTATTAAACCTAGGTTAACTTTTTTCATTCCATTTAATACTCCAGCTGGTTTTCTAGACCTAAGAATTGTATAAGCTTGTATCCTCGAGTCATAAGTTTATGTTTCAATCTTTTCTTGGGGTACTTTCTTTCAAAATGATGCGGATTCATTCCCTTTGGGATATAATAGGGCGATCCTATGCCTTCGGAGGCAGCTAGCATTATGTGTCTGACTGAGTTTGGGTTTATTCCTGCGATTTGTGAGGCTGCTGCGTCGATTGCAACAGGGTCTTGACCGGCCATTACGAGTCCCAATTTACGCGGTTGGATTCCTGAAACAATTATTCCGTCGACGATGCATAAATCAAACTTTAGGATATTATTTAAAGCGACTATGGTTTCGCTGAGTCTCGAGTGATATTTGAATTTTTTTGGATAGGGGTTGCAACCGAATATATTTTTTAACGCACATGAAATTTTGGTTAATTCCATGTATTTTATTTTCGGAATGTTTATTCGCAGGTCAGCGTTTTTGATGATTTGTGGAACCATAAAATTGAAATTTTGATTTCTTACCATTACTTTAACTGGTTCGGCTTCTACTTCTGAAAGATTAACTAGTTTTATGCCGTATTGCTTTGCAATTTTTTCGTATCCTAAAAATTTGAATGTATAATTGCATTTCATGGCTGAAGCGTCGGACTCCACTATGGAGATATTAGCTTCGGATGAGGTTTTTTCGCGGATTATTTCAATTAGTGTACCCACAAATTTTGGGTCCGTAGTTTGCCCTGTTGAGTTATCCCAGTAGTAGCACATGTTTGGTTTAATCACGATGTTTTTGGTTTCTTTTCTGAAGGAGAAGCCGATTAAATCCAAAGATTCCAGAATGGCTTGCCTCATTGTATGGCTTGCGTTTTTTGGAGTTTCGACAAAACTTACCAAGCTCATTCTAGCGTCCTTCTCTTCATCCTATAGCGTGCTTGTTTAACTACTTCCGTATTAGCGTGCACTAGTCGAAAAACAGGATTTAAAGAACATATATCGCGCGCGCAATCAATTATTCTGAGCATTCTGACTCGTCTCTTGTTTTGTTGGCAAAGATTTTAAGGAAGTTCATGTGCGAGTTCGGCTAGGGTTTTTTCAGGGTTATGCAAACAATTAACGCCGGGGAGAGGATTCGAACCTCTGCGAGCTTAAAGGCCCACTGGCTTTCTATCCTTTTTTATCCAAGTCTGTTTTTATTTTTCTGTTGGTCTCAAGGCCAGCGCGTTAACCACTCCGCCACCCCGGCCCTGTTATAACTATCTCTATATGGTGGTATTTAGCTTTAGCATTTCATGTTTTTGACACTCACATTGAATGAAAACTCAACAGGCCTAATCTCATGAAGGTCATTTTAACAGTGGATCTAAAATGGCTCTCATATGCGTGGGAATGTTTGGCAACACAAATTTTATCATGGTTCGTATAACGCTGCTCCGCGACATCATAACGTTAACTCGAGGTATAGATATGTTGGTCCAATTCCGATGGAAGTGAAGATCCGTGAGCCAATCGATGTTTTTAACTTGCCTTTCTTTGAACAGTTCCCGAATTGCAACATTGTTGATATATATGCTTGGTTGAAATTTCCTGTATCCGTCGTCAAAGGATGTTTTCACGATATAAGCTGTGTCTTTGTATTGAAGAACTAAGGTATATGCCAATGTTTGACCGTTAAGTTCCAAGAACCAGACTTTCCAAACGAAATTAGGCACAGTTCTAGCTGTATACTGAGATGCCCTCCAAACCATCAGAAGGTCTTGGTCCATTTCTATCTCCCTTCGAGCTCGCCATGCTTGTTTCCAACTCTTTCTCTCAACATCAAGGATTCTTTCAATAATATCTGATCCGTTGTTTCTCTTTCCAATGCATATAGTTCTCCATAAACCAGCTTGACTCAGTTTTCGCTCTAGTCTCTTGAACCTTCGTCTAAAATTGTAACCTCTCTGCTTTTCGAATTCATCCCAAGTATGCTGAATCTGAATGATGCAGTGTCCCATGTAAGGATTTACCCAAAAGTAAATTCTCTTTGCTTCACACATTTGCTTAAGGATTTGCAGATTTGGAGATTCAACAGGCAGAGTTAGGTCGACAAATTGGCATCGTAGGGTCTTGAATAAAAAGTCAAGAATGTAAGATGCGTAAGTTTGTCTGTATTGATCGTCAAGAATAAGATCTGGCGAGAGCCAATTTCTGGAAAGAAACTTGACGGTTCGAACTCCAAATCTCTTCCTTGTCATCAAGGGAACTATGCCTCCGATGATGTCGTTGGCTGAAATGACTAGAGGCAAAGGAGTCCACCCCTTGGAACGATAGGACTCCATAGATTGTTTAACGAATCCGGTTAAGAAAAATGGATTTTTGCCGTACTTGTTTATCGATTCATTCCAGGCGACTTCGATCTTAAGGAGTTCACTGAACTCTGGAATCACATTGACCGAAACTGTCATACCATTCCCCAACTAGCTAATGCTTCAACAACTTCTTAATTTAGGTGAAAGCTAAAATCATTCGATTACGAGTTCGCCATTCAATTATAAGAAACGAGAATAATGGAATTGCCCGCGCATTCAATTCATTGTGCTCTTCATTTGTTTAGCATTTACATCGGTATATGTGCCATTGATGAGAGCTTCTCACTGGTTTCCTTTTTGAGAAACAGTGCCTTGAGACTAGAAGTAACCCAATTCTTGGAGCCTTTTTTTCATTTCATCATCGAAAGTAGGGATTCTCTTTTTTATGGGACGAGCTTCTAATTTCGCGGTCAAAATCGACTTCAATTCCTTGGCTTTTTCAGGAAACTCGGCTATTATGTTTTTGTTTTCATCTGGATCCTTTTCTAGATTGTACAGTTCTTCTTTCTCGTCTGATGCGATAATGTATTTAAAATCGTCTGAGCGTATGCATTTTAGATTTTTATCATATTTACTGCAAATTGATGGCTCCACGTTGGGGCTCAGCCTCTTCAAGGCTAGAATGTCAGCAACTGGAGGTCCATTTTCAGCAAATACATATTTGTGATAATTTTTGTTCTCGAAAGGAATAAAGTTCACACCACTAACTTTGGAATTGCTTTTCATCTTTAAGATACCCAATAAAGTTGGAAAAATGTCTACAGTTGAAACAATGCTAGAAATTCTCTTTCCTCCTGAGGTAAGTTCTGGGTGTCTTATTATTAAAGGCACATGAAGCAAAGTGTCATATAAACAAAATACATGGTTTGCAAGTTGATGTTCACCGAAATTCTCTCCATGATCAGATGTAACTACAATAAAAGTATCATTGTATAGTTCTCTGTCCTTGAGATAATCGAAAAGTGTGCCCAAAAAGAAATCTATGTAAGCGATACTCCCATCATACCAAGATTTTAAAAGATCCCACTCTTCCTCAGATACTTCGGTTTCCTTTGCAATATATGGATATCCATGTCGAGAATTGAAAACATCAATAATCTTTTCCAGATCTATGTTGTAATTGCCAACTTTCTCGAATTTCTTTTTGAATGGTTGAGGAGGTCTGTATGGAGTGTGAGCGTCGAAATAATTAACAAAAATGAAAAATGGTTTGTTTCTTTTTTGACTGTTCAGAATCCATCGTTTGATCACTTGAAACACATTAGCTGCATGGCTCCAATTATGCGCCATAAACCTGATGTCTGTCTCAAGACAAAAAATGATCCAATTCAAAGATAACCTAGGTGCAAATCTTGCAGTATAACCGTTTCTTATTCCTGAAACGAACCTGTTAAATCCCCGATCCAAACCGGTTTTGGGGCTGACCCATAAGTTCAAACAGATACCTAAGGTTTCATATCCTTTTGAACTAAAAATTTCGGCTATCGTAGGAATTTCTTCATTTAGGTATAGATTCTTTCCTAAAACTCCATGTTGAGATGGGTACATACCAGTAAATATTGAAGCATGAGAAGGAGCCGTCCAAGAAGCGGCAGAAAAGGCATTCTCAAATACGACAGCTTCTTGAGCCATTATGTCGATGTTAGGAGTTGTCTTCCTTGGGTATCCATAGCAAGAAAGATGATCAGGCCTGACTGCGTCCATAACGGCGAGGAACACATTTGGCTTGTTCATACAGTTGTACCTCTTCTTCTTCCACAATGCACGCAAACACTCGTTGGTCGATTTACATGGGCGATACGTGCATAATTTACACTATTGAGTGAAATACAACACCCTTTGAAGCTTGCATAGACTTTGTTTTTGCTGAGAAGCATTTCGTAATGATTACCGTTGAGCACCACAGAGTGCCTCGCTTCAGATACTGCAATAAACTTGTGTAGCCTTTGAGAGTGAAGTCTTCAAGTTCTTTAATATTTGGCGTTTCCAAAAAACGTTACCTCATTCTCTGAGATTTCAACCCAATACTTCTTCTAAACAGTCCTTTCCTTCCTCATATAGTATTTATCTATATTTTGGCAAATTCGCTTCTTATTCTTTTTAACTAGAAATCAAGAAATCTCCCGAAGATTTTCTCCATCTTTGTTTGTTTGAGGGTTCTTATTCCCCAATGATAGAGGTCGGAAGTAAACTTTCTGTTCACAAATCTGAAGCCAAGATTTCTTCTATATTTTGCAGCCCAATTAAACTTGTATGGTTCATCACCTTTCATAAGATCGTATTCTTTTATTTTTTTCTCGATACATTTTTCTACGACTTTCGCCAGTATGAGATTTCCAAGGCTATACTGAGAAAAATCAGGATCAAATCCACCCAGCACATAAAGCATTTTCTGTTTATATTTAAGGCAATATTGGACTGCGATTGGTTTATCGTTGGCCGTCAAAAAATACAGAGCTAGCCACCCTTTTCCAGCAAAAAGTTCGGAGACGTCTAGATAAAAGTCACGGCTTTTTTGAGAGTTATATACCCCTGGTTTGCCTTTCAAAGTCCATCTCTTTTGATGTAAATCAAAAAAAGCCTGCATAGACTCTTTAAATGAGCCAAATTCATCATATCTTTTCAGTTCCACTTTTTGATAATCATTTTGCAGCTTTTTCATACATCTTCGTAGATTTTTTCGAAATTTTGCGCTTAATTCTTTCATCAGGATATCTATGGAGCTAGGAATAGATATGTAGGGGCAAATTACCCCTTCTATCAATTCAAATGCTGGTCTGTTCTTGGACATTTTGGATAGTAATTTTGGAATTATGGATGTTCCTGGAATATCGTACAAGTAGATGAAATCCCAGTCATCTTGTTCGAACAGATGATTTAAAAATAGTCTGAAACATTCCACTTCTCTTTCTGCAAATATAAAACCTGTATAGTCTGTGTGCATGTATGCTAAAGGTTCTATTACGTTGTAGCTGAACCGATTCGCGAAATTGTAGCGAGATTGCCTCAGGGGCGCAATAGCTATAATTTTATTCTTATCCTTTACGTATAAAATCTTTAGCTTCTTTTCTTTCCCATAATGCTTTACATAAGTTGATAGATATTCCCAAGTTAAATAGACATGATTGTCTCTGCTTCTCTCTAAAACATAGTTCCATTCATCTCTCAATTCAACTAATCGATTGATTTCGTTGATCTCAGTTACTCTAAGCATTTTAAATCCACTCATTTCATAGTGTTCATAGTGTTCACATATTTCTTCACAAACAAGCCAGTACCTATCTTTGTCAAGGTGTCTTTCCATTTTTGTAGATTTCGCACCCGCCATTCGAGTACACTTTATCCATCGAGTCAAAGACTTGCGAAAGGCTTGTGGTATTCCATATATATCCTGAACTTACCACAAAACCATCAACTACATTGACATGGCTTAAATAAACAATGGAGTTTTCAGACAGTGTTGTGACATTTGATAGAATTTCAATGTTGTCACTGTAAATCATTCCGTAACAACTCAAAATAGAGTTTTTAGAGGGACGATCTGCGTATATCTCTGAATATTCAACATCCACATTCTCTGACACCCAATAAGCGCCGTATATGTCTTGCTCGTAAATGCATCCTAAATATCTATATAGATAAAGTGAATCCAATCGATATCCGCTTAAAGGAACTGACCAGCTTTGGCTTTCAGTAACTTCATAAACAAAGCCTGTCTGGAACAGAAAGTATGGCACAAGCACAATCAGCAATACAATCGAAACCTTAATCTCTATTCGCCGTTTGGACATCAACTTAACAAGAAAACTAGCGCCTAACACACATAAAGGTGACATGAAAAACAGCAATAGGTGGTAAAACCTTGTCATGTTCAACGTTTTGGCTAGAGCTGGCACGGCTATAAGAGCGACTAAAAATGCCACAGCTATCGTGGTAAACATGAAATATTCTCTTTCGACGTTAGTATTTTTTCGTCTCCTAATCAGTTCAACGAAGCCCAGGCCGATTAATAATTCCGTAAGATATGCAAATGCCCTGCTAATTGTGTTCCAAAATGTGGGTGCACTTTCCAGTCCCAGTCCTCTTAATACCGTTTCCCCTCTTGATGCTAGATTGAAGAATTGGTCTAATTGATCGGTTACATAGCTCCCGAATGATAAAAAGCTGTCAAAAACGGCTGAACTAGCTGTGAAAATATACCAAGCAAACATTACAACAAGAAAGAATGCAACCATGGTGATGGTAATGTTTTGATTCTGTCGTTTCATTAACACTAAGGAGAGGTAAGCGATGGAGATGAAGAAAACGAAGATTTCTGCGAGCGCATAGTGTGAAGTTACCAAAGCAACACTAAAAATCATGAAGCACATCGTTTTGCTAGAACGTTCAATTTTCTTGTTCATTATGACCAATAGCAACAAGGCGAAAAACAGCTCAGCAATCATCTGTCTAGTTAACCCCAACATCTCGGAGTAGAATGTATCCTGCGCCATTAGAAGAAACGCAGCGGCGAAAGCCGCTTTCTTTCCAAATCCTTTTTGCCAAAGCTGATACAATGTTAACGGTACAAAACAAAAGATTAATGGACGTAAAACAATCAATACTTGCATTGCGTTCATATTTAACAGAGTTGAGTAAACAGTGGGAAGAATAGTAACGCTTAGCATGGAATTTATTCTGCCGTAGGTATCCCCACCGTAAATAGGAATCGAACTCCAGTACGCATTATCTTGGGTAGTTTTGAATATAAGGTATTCAACTCCAATATCAGATCCGAAAGCCAAGTACTTGAATATAAGCGAAGAGTGAAAAAGCAGGGAAATAGCGATCGTAAGTACAGCAACAGAATAAAGTTTCGGAGGCAAAGCCCGCTTTGAAATAATCCCGACACCAAACAACAAAGCTATTGTCATTATCAAACAGAGCAAAATCAGATTGTTTGCGTAGGCGTTCACCCAAATCGCTCCTACGACGCTCAAAACAGGAAGGCTTAAGAAGAGTAAAGCCAAGGGAGGCACTCTAGAAATTTTGACCTTAAGAAGCTCAAAGCGTTCTTTTCTTAGATTTACAATAAAACTGCCTATAAGGATGAAACTATTCAGAATTATCATTACAGGAAACAGTGATAGCGGCTCAGAAGAACCAAAGAGAAAACAAAACTCGTTTATCAGAAGCCCACCAAGCATGAGAAAAGCGACGCTCAACCCTACTGAAAAAAGAACAATCTCCACCATGTCAATCTCATCTAATCTTAATGCATTAACAAGGATGAAACCTGGAACAAAAGTGAAGTATGCGAAGCCAAGAATCTGTCTGGCTACTGGGATATCAAAATAAACTAGAAGAAATGCTGTACACTGCAAGATCAGTGTAAAAGCTAGGAAATTCCTTGATTTCAACTCAGCTAACATTTCCTTCATTTATATGTCCTTCAGTTTTATACTTTCCATATTTGCAGCAGTGTTTCGCAAGACGTAAGATTTATTACATAGTTGTAGGTTTGTATTTATGAAGAGCGTATGAACAAGAACACAAGACAGTCTAGAAACCTTTTTATTCATATAATACTTACAACCAAATCAGCGGTAAAGGGATTGCAAAGTAGAAAGTTGTATGCGGCACTCTTTGTTCTAATAATAACCGTAGGAGCTTTCAGTCTCTCTGCTGCGATTTCATCGTTAACGGACTATGTTATTATAAGAAGCAGCGGCAGAACAGGACCAGTCGCAAACGTGACCGCAAACAGTGGTTCTGCGAAGGATATTCAAGCAGCTGTGGATGAAGTCGCAACAGTAGGTGGAGGGGTAGTTCATATTCCTCAAGGCGAATTTGATTTCGTCAACGTTGGAGAACCTTGGGAAACCGTCAATATTCCTGCAGGTGTGAATCTTTTTGGTGCTCCTACAGAAAGAACAAAAGGACTTCCTGTTTCAGATCAGGGAATGAATCCTAATGACCAAGTAGTTGAATGGAAAACCGTTTTAAAGATGCCTTGGGATGTCACATCTGATATAGATAACCCTCCAAAATGGTTCAGTGTAACAGGAGATTTTAGTCCTGATCAACCTACACGTATTAGCGATATAAAGCTTGTTGGTTACAGAAGTATAGATCCAAGTTCAACAACAGTGCATACAGCAATAGATATGAGTTACGTTAAGAATTTCCGTATTGACCACTGTTGCTTTGAACATACAACTGCTGGTATCAGTCTTTGGGGTTGTTGTGGAGTTATTGACCACTGTAGAATCTATAACATTTACGGATATGACGACTTATCTCAATATCACAACAGCGACGTAGGTTACGGAGTGCAAATTCACAGAGATTGGACCGTTAATTTTGAACCCACTATGTTAGTCCTAGGACAATATACAAGCTATACCGTCTTCATTGAGGATTGTTACTTCAGTAAATGGAGACATTGTGTTGCTTCTGGTCATGGAGCACATTACGTTTTTCGCTACAATACTATAGACCAAGACCTCGGGCACTTCTCTCTGGATGCACATGGTCTTAGAGATACGCAGGAGGGACATGGTGGAACTAGATGCGCAGAATTCTATGAAAACAAGCTTACAAACGCTGTAGTAGGCGACCTAGACTTAGTTCTACAGAATGGTGGAGGTTGCGGTGTCTGGTTTAACAATTACGTTGACAGTTCTTATGCAACTGGAGGGATGACGCTATATCCCGAAGATTACATTCCTAGCGAAACTTGGCACTTGAAAGATTTCTATCTTTGGTCAGGTTTAGGAGGTTGGAATCCCGGTTGGGATGGCATCCCTAACGGCTTTACAGCAGACCGTAACGTGTTAGCCGATTGGAGTAGAACAGCCTACAACGCAGGTGACTCGAATTATCCAAATGTTAACCCCTCTTGGTCTATCGCTGGATACCAACCGTATCCCTATCCCCATACACTAGCCACGGAGTAGCCGCCGCACGCTTTATCCATTTCTCCTTCTACTAGCACAACGTTACAGGCAGCTTTACGTTCACAGAAGCGCTGAGTATATAACATCTATTCATTGAAAAATCCATTCGCCTTTTCAAAATAGAATAAGCATAACCAACACCAAGCTGGAGTTCATAATACCATAATTCTCGAAGGGAGACCGAAAAGCTTGAGTTGAGGCTTTTATTCCACGCCAGCTTCATCTGCTTGGAATGAATACTCTTTTCTATACACTACTTTCAACAGTTTCATTACCGCTTCAACTGGTTCGTTCTTAGACTGATACAGAAGGTGTCTTGGTCCCAAGTCAATGTACCTGTCGAACTCTTCCCTGCTCATACCCAGATTCTGGAGAAACATACTCAGCACTGATTCTGGACATTGTTCTTCTGGCTCCTCCTCCAGTCTGCGCAGCGCCTCTTCCCTCGAGATATCCCCTACCATAACTAACCTAGCGAGAGTTAGTCGCCGTTGCTCTGCCCCAGGAAAACGGCGATTGTGCAAGTATTTGGCGACAGGTTGGACGACACAATCTATATGTTCGGTCCTATTTTGAAGTGGTTCCCAACCAAGCTCCTCACGGATGGTGAAAAATATCGAATCATAATTCCATTCCATGTAATCAGCAAGATTAAGCCACGCACAAGACCTTAATCTTTTTTTGCCTGATAGCAAAAAGAACAGGTGACCGATCTTTCTACGGAGGCTTCGACTATAAAGCATTCTTTTGCAATCCGCTGCAATTGGCTCCCCACGGAGAACACTACGTATGTGAGATATTGAACCGTATTGGAACATTTCAGGAGTTAGTGGCAGTTCTGTCCTGAGTGAGCTGCCGCGCAGCACTAATGGCACATGATACATGTCTGCAACACGCGAGCTAGCCATAGTGATCGCCCGCATGCATACCGAGCAGAAGTATCCCGTTTTACGTATGAAGAGTGCATATAGGCGATTGATGAGATCGAAATCTAAACAGTAATATACATGCTCTACTCCCAGCTTTCGGCAAGCCCTCTCAACATTCTTTCGTGCATGCTCCGAAAGGTATCCGTTGTCTAAAGTATAAGCTATACAATGAAGCCCAAGGTCTTTCACGGCTTTATAAAGGACGTACATACTGTCCTTGCCACCAGACAGCGGAACAAGTGCATCGAACTCTCTGTGTTTGCTACGTGCATCGTTGCATATCGTCTGCAATTCCTTCAATCGTGCTGGCAACCTCGATTTCCATCCCGCCCACAGTTTCTCATGCCTTCGACAAACTGAGCAGACACCTTCCTTGTCAAAGGATATCCTAGGAAAGGAGCTTGTGAGAACACACCTTGTACAAATTCTTTGTTGCTTACTCATATCTGACGCCTCTTCAGGACATGTGAAACTTAGGCATTCTCGCATTTTTTGAAGTATTATTGACAACATGCTGGTCGTGCGAACAACAAACGGCAGTTATTCATTGTATGAAGTGTTTCTTAGTGTATCATCGCCACAGGTCGTTGCTCATTCAGAGACTTTTCGATGCACTCTAAAAGATTTATCGTGTTTCTTCCGTCTTCTGGTGAAACTGGTGGTGGTAAATCCTTTCTAATAGACTCAATGTAACTGCTAATAAGGTTGAACGTGGGCAACAGCTTCCTCTTACGAAAATAATTGACTCCAAATTTTACCCATTTTTGTAAAATTCGCTTTTCATCTATGAAGAAATTTCTCGCCACCTTTCCAACAGTATAGGGAGGCTCTTCTGACTTTTCCAAAAGATAGCCGAATTCCCAATCGATTTGCATCCTTCTTCCACCAGAATCTCTAAATTCATAAACTACTTCGGTCTCACGCGACAGCCACGAAAGCTCAATAATACCAAAGCGTTCCCCTTTTGTACGCAAAAGAACTGCAAAATCATCGTAAACAGGATATTTAACCTTGCCACCAACTGCGTAGACCTCTTGGATATCTGGTAAGAAATGCAGTTGAAGATAGGCATGGTGACAGCACACCTCCCATATAATTCCCCTCTGTTTGGGTGAAACACTCCACGCTCCAATTAAATTGTATGCTTTAAGCATCTCAAAACTTGCCTTAAGAGTGGTTCTAAAGCTGAACAAATCGAAAGCATTTGAGTTAACAAACGTTTTTGCCTTTTGAATATGTGGAGAAAAAATCTGGTTATGACCTATACAAAGCTTGCTTCCCCTTTTTTTCACTTCCTTGATCATCTTATCACACTCCGAAACATTAAGCGCCATCGGCTTTTCCACTAGAATTGCCGGAACAGCCTTAGCCGCGTCGCAGACTATTTGTACATGAGTCGAAACTGGAGTACATATATCAACTAAATCCAATTCTTCCTTTTCCAACATATTCCAATAATTATCAAATGTCTTCTGGATTCGAAACTTTGATGCGAGATTCCTAGCTTTCTCTAGATTTATATCACAGAGACTCACAACACTGACATTTTTCAGCTTTCGGTATGCCTTTATGTGCATTGGAGCGATTCCACCACAACCTATAATTCCTACCTTCACAATGCTTCCTCCAATTTGAAAGTATACACATCAAGGGAAGACGGACGGCGTATGAAAGATTTTTGTAGGATCAATAATCCTGTGCATGACCCACTACAAATCCTAAGCACCAAGCTATCCTCTTGAAAATCCAATGAAAAGTTAACAAAAACACCACTTTTCTATGCACTAAATGGTAAGCATTAAATGAACGCGAAAGTTCAGTCAAAATGCCAATTGGAGGAAACGTTCTATAGAGGATACTGGATGGCTCAATTTTACCATAGACAAAGCGTCCACCGGAACCATGCCAAAAATACTCATCCCATAGATCCTTCCAACTTTTCCCTCGTATTTCATAGAATTCAGCTGGGGTTATGTTAAGTAGCCAACCTGCTTTTCTAATTCTGTGTTCAGCTTCCACATCCTCTCCTGCTCCCTTGACTTTCTCATTGAACCCGCCAACCTGCCTTATCGCTTTAATCCGATAAATGCACCCTCCCGTCCCAAGAGGTTTAGATAACGCTTTCTGTTTGCTATCGAGAAATTCCACAATAGCCTCTACGTTTTCCAAATAGGCGACTAGATTAGCCTCATTATACATCCCGTAAATACCTTTACCGATACCCACATCTGGGTTTTTCTCCATAAATTCTACTTGTTTTCTTACAAAATCTTCCGACAATATCATATCGCAATCAACCCAGATTATATACTCGCCGTTCGCGTTGTTAACCACCACGTTCCTTGCATAGCCTAGTCCTTTCCATTCCTGGTGAAACACCTTTACCTTCATATCCATTTTATCCAT
>Ga0209636_10003442_pt1 | contig 16140 bp, 16 predicted proteins | sample DeeMarSWOR152_54_FD_187464 | JGI IMG/M metagenome (GOLD analysis project Ga0209636, IMG submission 187464) | Marine sediment microbial communities from White Oak River estuary, North Carolina - WOR-1-52-54 (SPAdes) (version 2) | ecosystem: Environmental > Aquatic > Marine > Intertidal zone >...
TGAACACAAATATTAATAATAAAATAAGCAAAGGCGTACCCACCGTTACAAGAATGACAATTCTTAACCCCAACTGTTCTATTTGTCTCAATATTAGGAATGCCAAGGCAACAAACAAAGAAAAAACCGAACCATACAAAAGAGACTTGATTAATGGTGTTTCAGGAAACAAGAATACGCTGATAATGGGAACAAGCAATATGGGTAATAGAATTGCAACTATTACTAAACGCCATTTTCTGTCCAACCACTTTGCCATCGCTTTTCCCATCAGTTCCATTTAATCTATAATTGAATATCTCTAAATCTACATGTATACTTTCATAAGTTCATACGTATCTAGAACTTTTCTCCTTAAATTATTAATGCAACTTCAAATGAAATATATTTTGAGAGATGAAGAAGAAGGCAACGGTAAAAATAGATGTAGAAAGGTTGTGGCTAAACCAAAAAACTAATTAATAGTGATAAAGAATGTGTAATGTGTAGTTATTCGTTGGAAAGGTGTGTTTTTGCATAAGTTCCTCTTTGTAATAATCTCATTTATTCTATTGGCGAATGCAGCTTTGATAGCGGGAGGGGCTTCCAGTACCTATGATGAAATAGAATTGATAGGTTCCAGCTTTAGTAATAGTATAGATGTCAATGGAACCGCTGTAATTGGTTTTCTGCTTCAATCAGAAGAGACTATTTCGAATGTTGTTGTGTCTTATTTAGGTTTACAGGAACGACTGGTTAATGAGACTATGAGTTTGGTAGAGGGAAATGAAACTTATGGTTGGTGGAAGACAACAATAATTCCCAAGGTATGGACGGAAAAGGTGGATGGAGAGCTGATAAACCATATAGACGCAGTGAAGCTGTATGTGACCCTCCCGCATGTTGTGATGAAATTTGCGGTTCCTAAAAGTTTCCTAGGAACTTGGAGTATAAAGGAACAGAAAGCAATAATACCTGTTTTTTCAGTGCCAAGTGTGTTGCTCCTAATAATTGGTGTACTTTCCGTTACTGGAGTAACCGTAGCTTTGAAACAAAACCGCCAAGGGAAAGAAGAGAAAAGTTAGACACTATGAAGTCATGAAAATGATAAATTCACTAAAGGCATAGCAGAACCAAAAGAACCGAGAAGAATTAAAAGTGACCACGATGACTTCTATTCACTTCTCGCTTCAATATACTTATCCATTAATGCCTTTAGATATTTCTGGACTAGTTCAGTGAACAGTTTACTAAACAAGCCTAACCTTATTGTTCCTTTGTAAAAGCGTTTTCTTGTAGTAAACTTATATTCAAAATAGTCGAACAACCAGCTTGAGCCACCAATCCCTTTTGGAAGTGGTTTTGGTAGGAGGAACAATTTAGCTTCATGTACAAATTTACTGCGCATAGTGTATAGAAAATCTGTACATTCTTTTATACCTCTATTTATTCGCTTAGTAGATATATAAGCAGGGCATCTCTCTTTGTTTGAATCAAAAGTACAATAAGAGTGATTTACATTACACTCTGCACCTTTGAAACAAAATAATGGAAAGAATTCATTTTCTTCTTTTAAATAGAATTGAACCGACTTCATGAGTTTAGTTTTCTCTTCTTTCGTGAGAAACTCTTTGAAGAATGTTCTAAACTTTTCAGCAGACCCATGAATTCTGTTATACTCATGCCAGATATTAACTCCTTTACTTCGGAGTTCTTCATCCTTTCCTTCTTGTTCAATCCATTCATCAAACCTTACAAAGTCTTCCTTAGAATTTAACAATTCTACAATTGATGCCATCATAATTAATCTATCAATATCAATTAGAATCCTTGAATATTCATCAACCTTAGTGTATGAATCTTTCATTTTCTCTAGGAAATACGAAAATTGTGCTACATTGTAAAGTGTCCAAAACTTGCCAATTTCTTGAAATCTCCTACAATATTCGATTGTTTCTTCTTTAGAACTGAATATAGTCTGAATTACAGGAAGACCCTCAACTAATCTCTTATAATCCACATTATGCATAGACATTACTTGTCTTTTTTATATGTTGAACTTTCTCCTTAAATTATTAATGTAACTTGATGAAATGTAGAAAAAAAGATGGGGTGTTATGATTTATTAAATCAGATTTTTCTCTTTGCTAAGACTTTCCTGAAAGATTTTCCACAACTAAAAGAAAGTTCACCGTGGCACCCGCTCCCCTAACGGTAAACTTGGGAGTAACGCTTGGGATGATTGCCACAACTTCACCTTCTAAATTATTTAAGAATTGTTCTAACTGCCTCTGGTCTTTCGTCATATCAATGTCAAATCTATGAACTCTGTATCTTGCTTTCATTCTTTCACCTTCGAGCACTTTAGAATAAGCCAGCAATTAAAAACTTTGCCAGAAGTAAGAAATTCTAGAAGGAAACTTGAATATCAAGCATGATGAAGCAGAACACTACTCAACTATTCTTTTTCTAAATATTGTAAATTATCTTAGGGATTATAGGTATGCATGCAATTCAATGGAAGATTCTGCATAAATAATAAAAGAGATAAACAAAATGTAATTAATGATGCGATATGAGGCAACTTAAGGAATTAGACTATAAAATCTTGTATGAGTTGATGAAGAATGCCAAAATAAGTGACAGGGAGATAGCCAAAGCTCTGGGCGTGTCTCAACCTACTGTTTCCAGAAGAAGGGCGTTTCTCGAGAGGGAAGTCATTGAGGGATACACTGTTATCCCAAAATGGGAAAAACTGGGCTATAAGATATTTGCAATGACATTTGTCAAGATTAAACCAGTTGTTGGGACAAAAGAAGAATATGCAGATGCTCGGAAGAGGGGAACAGAATGGCTGATGAGCCAACCTTACATCGTTATGTCTGGGGGTTGCCGAGGAATTGGAGTAGATGCCTTCAATTTGTCGTTTCACAAAAGCTATTCAGACTATGACAATTTCATGCGTAACCTCAGACTTGAAATGGGAGATTTAATAGAGGACATCGAATCTGTTCTTGTGAATCTCACTGGAAAAGAGCTTATTAAGCCTCCACATTTGAAATATCTCACACAAGTATAACTCTACACTATTCACAATAGCAACACTACTGGCAGTCATAGTCTACAGAAGAAAGTTTAGAGTAGAACAACTAACTCTTATATGTTAGTAAGCAAATAATCGATGGTCTATGTGAGGTTATTGTATGGAGAAGATAGTTGCTTTTTGTGGATTAGTCTGCACTGATTGTGATGCTTTCATTGCTACTCAGGAAAACAATGATGTAAAAAGGAAAGAAGTTGCAGAGGCTTGGTCCAAAGAGTTTGGTGTAGAAATAAAACCTGAAGAAATTAACTGTGACGGTTGTTTGACTAAAGAAGGCAGGCACATTAATCATTGGAATGTCTGTGAGATAAGGAAATGTGGAATGGAAAAAGGCGTTAAAAACTGTGCTTACTGCATTGACTACAGCTGTCAGAAACTTACTGCATTCCTTAAAAACTCTCCTGAAGCAAAAAAGACACTTGAAGAAATACGAGAGCAACTACAGAAATGAGTTGAGAATTGGTTACAGTCTAAACAAGAAATATTCCATGTAATGTTAATTCTATTCTTTTGTTAAATATACATTATCTCCTCTTTGAGATACTTTTATGTCCAAATAGATGCAAGACAAAAAAAGAAGGGAGTTTAGGAGAGTACTCTTAAGTTAGCTTTATCACAGATTCTCTCCCTACAAATCCTATTTCAGTACAATGTTAAAATCTTTTACAAATTCATGTATACTCTGTTCTAAATTCTAACATTCTAATTAAATGATAAGTCTTTTATTTCTCCATCGAATTAATTACAGTTCCACAAGGGAAAAATCATGATAACTCTAACAAATGAGTTATCCTTCGCAGAAAACATGACAAAAATATAGAGTGGTTCACCATTGAAGGTTAAAGCTGAATGCGCTGCCTGTGTTCTTCAGCGAGGTTACTTAGAAACCGAAAAGGCAACAGACGATATGTCTCTTCAATTTAAAACCATGTCCGCTCTCATAAATCTCCTAATCACAGAGTTCAAGCCCACTGCAGTTGCAGCCTACTTAGGCACACAGAGAGACAGAATAGTAAAAGAAGTAACAGGTAACCCAGACCCTTACGCGAAACCAAAGCAAATAAGTAACCAGAGAGCCATGGAAATTCTTCCATTAGCTAAAAACATCGTTTTAAACAACTCCTCAGCAGAGTCTCGATTTAGAAAAGCATGCTTATGCTCCATAGTAGGTAACATCATGGAATTTGACATCCCAAACCACACCTTCAAATTCGAAGACTTGGAGAAGCTGATTCGAGGAGCAGAAGAAGACTTAGTTATAGATGAAATCCCAGAGATTTTCAATCAAGCAAAAAAGGCAAAGCGAATCATATATTTAACTGACAACGCTGGAGAAATAGCCCTTGACACACTGTTGGTTCAAGAACTAAAAAAGTTTGGAGCAAATGTTACAGTGGCGGTTAAAAGCAAGCCGGTGCTTAACGATGCCACGATGGAGGACGCTAAATACGTGGGCATGCACAACGTTGCAGATAAAGTAGTTACTACAGGGTCAGACTCTGTTGGGTTAGTGCTCGAAGAATGTTCCAGAGAGTTTCTGAAACTCTACAACTCAGCGGACTTTGTGGTGGCGAAAGGCATGGGGCACGCTGAAACACTCACAGAACTCAACCTGAAAATTCCACATGCGTTATTGTTGCGGACAAAATGTCGTCCAGTTGCCAACTATTTTGGCGTGTCTAAGAATAAGAATGTTGCTAAACTGATGATGCCTTAACCTAAAACCATTAAGGCAAAAAGTATTCAATGAGAAGGATGGTAACTATGAAAATTGATTTACCCAAAATCCACCTCGGATTAAATGTTCTTTCAGATTTCAACAAAGCAATTCAAATGGAGTGGATAATAACCAACGGTTTAGGCGGATATGCCTCCTCAACAGCGTTGGGAATCAACACCCGAAAATATCATGGTCTTCTTGTTGCTGCTTTTAATCCACCCACAGACCGAAATGTCCTCCTCACCAAACTGGATGAAGAAGTCAAAATTGAAGACAAAACTTACTCAATTGGATCAAACGAGTTTGACTGCGTCATCCACCCAGAAGGTCACCAGTTTCTCTCCGACTTCTCCCTTAATCCCTTCCCCACCTACAGATACAGCATAGACAAAGTTCAGCTTCAGAAAACAATTTTCATGCTATATGGCAAAAACGCCACTGTAATAGATTACGAACTCTTCAATCCCACCAAAGAAAAAGTGGACATCCACATCTTTCCGTTAGTCAATTACAGACACTTCCACGCCATCACAGATAAAGACAAGCTAAATTGGAAGTTTATTCAAAAACCCATCCACCAAGGAGTAAATGTTTATCCGTCCATTCCGCTGTCCAACTTGATCATTTATTCAAGTGATGGAAAATATCACGCAGGAAAAGGCAATTGGATTAAGCAAATGCATTTCCGAGTGGACCATTCTCGGGGAGAAAGTTGCAGAGAGGACAGTTTTCAGCCAGGATGTTTCGAACTTAACGTGGCTTCTGAAGAGAAAAAGAAGTTCTTTATTGTTGCGGCAGCTGGAAAAACCGAGAGGGAAGCCAAACACATTTTTTCCTCGATTAGTGAAGATGTTGATGCTCTGCGCCATCAGGAGTTGAGTCGTCAAGAAAAGTTGCTTGAAAAATTCCAAGAGCACTACAGTGACATCCAAATGGAGGATTGGCTTAAATGGATGATTTTAGCAGCAGACTCTTTCATCGTGAATCGAGAGTCAATTAAAGCAAAATCAGTCATAGCTGGGTATCATTGGTTTGAAGATTGGGGAAGAGACTCGTTGATTTCGTTGCCAGGGCTAACGCTGGCAACTGGACGATTTGAAGATGCAAAAAAGATTTTGTTGACCTTTAAGCATTATTGCTGCAGAGGCATAATTCCAAACCACTTTCCAGATCATGCTGGAGAAAATCCAACCTACAACACAGTGGACGCCACCGGTTGGTACTTCAATGCTGTTCTTCAATACCTCAAATACACTGGAGACCTCGATTTTGTTCATAAGCAAATGTGGAGTTTCTTAAAGTCTATTGTTAGGCATTACTGCGAAGGAACCTTATACAACATACGTTTAGATGACGACGGATTAATCGCGCACGGTCCACAGTTGACGTGGATGGATGCCATGATAAACCATGAAGCTGTTACGCCGAGAGATGGAAAAGCTGTGGAAGTTCAAGCGTTGTGGTATAACGCCTTAAAAACCATGGAACTACTCGCAACTCGCTTCAACCAAAAAGAACAAGCAGAAGAATACTCTGCAATGGCAGAAAAGGCTAAAGAAAGCTTTGCAAAAAAGTTTTGGAACCCACAAGCAGGTTGGTTGTTCGATGTAGTAAAAGATAAGCAGCAGGATGCTTCCTTAAGACCAAACCAGATAATCGCGGCGGCATTAGATTTTTCCATGCTCGACAAAGCAAAAGAGAAAAAGATTGTTGATGTTGTTTGGGAAAAACTTTTCGCCACCTATGGGTTGAAGTCGCTGTCAGAAGAAGACTCATGTTATATTGGAGAATATTTGGGAGGCTGGAATCACCGCCACAACGCGTATCATAATGGGACTGTGTGGGCTTGGCTCCTCGGACCTTTCACCACTGCCTTCTTGAAAGCGAAGAACTATGAAGAGCGTTGGCGCGTATTTGCCCGGGAAACCTTTTTGCAGCCCCTCTTTCAGAAGGAAACTTTGCAAGCTGGACTTGGAACAATAAGTGAAATTTTTGACGGTGACCCACCTCATACACCTCGTGGCGGCATAGCGCAGGCTTGGAGCGTAGCAGAGCCGTTGAGGGCCTTCGTAGAAGATGTGATGTTGAAAAGGCCGCCTTATGAACGAAGCATCTTAGGAAATTCTCTTGTTTAGTTATTCAGCGTTAATAAGAATTAAATAGAAGATTTAAATAGACGCTTGTTTGCTCTTCAAAACTAAGCATTCGTTCAACCTTAAAGGAGAAGCATGTGAGTGCCAGACATTTGCCTCATGTTTGAGGCCCACCAGCCGTTAAGGCTAAATCACAACTTTAACTCAGACCTATCTGGTCTCCCCTCAGTGAAGAAAAAAGACCTCATCGACCTTTATTTTGACCAAAAACTAAATCGCCACATTTTCGAGAGAGTTGCTCGAAAATGCTACTTCCCAGCGAACAACATAATTCTAGAACAAATAGACAATTTCAAGAGAGGCAAAAAACAGTTCAAAGTAGCCTACGGTGTCTCAGGAGTACTTATTGAACAGTGTGAGCGCTGGAACCCAGACCTCATAGAATCCTTCAAACAACTCGCTGAATCCGGCTGCGTCGAGTTTCTAGCTCAACCATACTATCACTCACTCGCTGGCCTCTATGGCACTAATCGGATCGAGTTTGTTGAACAAATCAAGATGCATCATCAACTCGTTAAAGACCTGTTCAACTACGAACCGAGGGTAGTGGAAAACACTGAATGTTTATACAACAATGCTATTGCAAAAACTGTTGAGGGTCTAGGCTATGAGGCAACAGTCACAGAAGGTGTTGAAAGAATTCTTGATTGGAGAAGCCCAAACTACGTTTACAAAGCGAAAGACACTTCCCTTCGAGTTCTGCTTCGCAACTACCGCTTTTCCGACGATATAGGATTTCGCTTCTCTTCAAGATGGTGGGAGGAATGGCCGCTTACCGCAGAAAAATATGCAAGCTGGTTGGCGGCAGCTCAAGGGCAAGTAATCGTCCTTTTCATTGATTACGAAACCTTAGGCGAACATCACTGGCCAGAAAGCGGAATCTACGACTTTTTGAAGTGGCTGCCTGGCGAGGTGATTAAATGGGACCATCTTAATTGGCATACCCCATCTGAAGTCATCCAAAGACATACACCTGTCGGAGAGATTGACGTTCAAGATTTAAACACTGTTTCGTGGGCAGACCTCGAACGAGACCCCAGCGCTTGGATTGACAATCCTATGCAAATTCTCTCCTTTGAATCTTTGAAGGGGTTGGAGCAGCCTGTTAAAGCAACTGGAGACGAAGATCTGATCAAGCTGTGGCGGTATTTGCAAATGAGTGATCACCTGTACTACATGAGCATAAAAGGGGGTGGTCCAGGAGACGTTCACAACTATTTTAACCCATCTGGCAATCCTATTGAAGCTTTTTCCGTGTTTTCAAGGATTCTCTCCGATCTTGAGTCCAGAGTTCAGTTGGAACTGGAGAAGCCGGAGCTAGCGGCAAAAAGGATGTTACGTCGGATTCCGGTTGGAAGAGGTTTCACCTTCTTTTATAAGCTTGGGCAACCAACAGATTGGACTGTTCACAGCTTAGATGATTTTCATTCAACTCTCAAAGATGTTGATCTCAGGTCTATTAGGTTTCATTTGAAGCGGGGAGACTTTGAGCGTTGGCTACGTCAAGTGGTTGGTGATGAAAAACTGGCGGATGAATTAGTTGGTGTATCAAAAAAGAAGTTAAAGGGCAGGAAGCTTCGCAAAAGTGTTCTTGACTTGGTTGAAGCTAGAATTAGAGAACTGAAAGAATTGTCTGTCTAAAAGTTGACGCAAAACTTCAAAATTCATGGAAAAATCTAATAAACGTAAAGAATGTTACGTAACCTTTTAACAAGGCGCGGTGCACCATTTCGATGAAAATCTGCATGTTAACGTGGGAATATCCACCTCGAGTCGTGGGAGGAATCGCTCGCCACTGCGAAGGCTTGGCTAAAGCCCTCGCTCATGAAGGCTATGAAGTACATATCTTCACCTTAGATTTTCCAGGTGCACCCGATTATGAGGAGGTAGATGGTGTTAAGATTTATCGCACTGTCACAGAATTGGGGCATCCAAACTTTTTAACTTGGGCTCTTTTGTTTAATCACTTCTTGGAGAAACGATTGGGAGAAGTAAGTCAACAGGTTGAGTTTGACATTCTTCATGTTCACGATTGGTTATCCGCTCCAGCAGGCATATCCTCTAAATACCGTTTGGGAAAGCCAATGGTTCTCACCGTTCACAGTACAGAGGTTGGCAGAGCTCAAGGCATCCATAATCCAGATTCTTTTGCTATCGATGGGATGGAGTGGTGGGCAACCTATGAAGCAAGCAAGGTCATAGTGACTAGTGGTTCCATGAAAGGGGAAATCTGCGGTCACTTTCACCTACCCGCAGACAAGATTGAAGTTATTTCAAACGCTATCGAATCAACAAACTACAACACCTCTATAGACCGACAATCGGTTAGGGGGCGTTACGGAATTGGACACCATGAAAAGCTAGTCCTCTGCGTAGGTCGGTTGGTTCCTCAAAAAGGAATAGAACATTTGATTCACGCAGTACCTTCCATATCTTGGCGTCATCCAGAAGCAAGATTCATCATTGTGGGCGAAGGATGGCTGAAAGGTCATCTGGAATATCTTGCACGAACCACTGGGCAAGGATGGAAAATACGGTTTACAGGCTTCATTCCTGATTCAGAAGTGATAGCGCTCATGACCAGCGCCGACGTTTTGGTTATTCCATCCATTTATGAGCCTTTCGGCATAGTTGCTCTAGAGGGAATGGCAGCGGGGGTTCCAATTGTAGCGAGTCAGGTTGGAGGCTTAGCCGAGGTGGTAGAGCATGACCGCACTGGGATTCTTGTGTATTCAAGAAATCCTGAATCGGTTGCTTGGGGTGTTGATCGAATCTTATCTGATCCGGGTCATGCACATTGGTTAACTGAAAACGCTCGGGAAATGATACAAAAAACTTATAGTTGGGAAGCGATTGCTAAGAAAACTATGAAAGTCTACAAAGAGGTTGGAGAGTGAAATGTCTCAGAAAGTGCCTGAAGAGTTTCGCCTTCTATGTATGTTGCATAATATAGGTGCAACTAAGTGGGAAAAGTCGCTTTCTATCCAAGAAATCTCCCAGTGGACCAACATGGAAACTTCATCAATAGAGTTTCATCTTCAGAAGCTGGTTGAGTCGGGTTACGTTCATCCCATTGAAGGTGAGGGTGTTGGCAAATATCACCTCACACCTGATGGAATAAGAAAAGTGTTAACCCTTTACAGTTAACATAATCTTTAGAGTGCACCGCGAGCATAAAAAGAAAAAAGGAAGGTTAGGCTACTTTAACTATGCTTGCAATATTCTGCGTTAAATCTTTCGTTTAGCTAGAACAGCTCTAAAGGTTTTTCCACAATGGTCGAAGAGACCTATTGTGAGTTCTGTTCTTTTGCCACTCTTATCCGGGCGACCAGCCATTTTCCAAGTCTTTCTCGGATTAGCAACTTGCCCTCCGCACTTCGGACATTTAGCCATACATTTTCCTCCATCAACATGATTCATATGATATTACATAAATAACTTTTGGCAAGTTTAAGAGTGGTTGAGGGTTTTTGTGAGATTGGTGCGGGAGGAAAATGTAGGCTTGTAGCCTCCAGCAAACAAGAAATGCCCCTCAACCACCAGAAGCTACAAGCAAAGAACAACTGGGTATATAGGTTTTTCGGAGCACATGGGAGATTATGCGCACGCATATTTTGTTATACGAAATTGTTTTAAGTTGTGAAATATCCGAACTTAACGTGATGAGAAATGCCCACAGACATAGTAGAGACAAATGCCGCAAACTGGAAAGAGGAAATTCTAGAATCAAAAGAGTTAGTCGTGGTTGAGTTTTGGCATCCACAATGTCCCTATTGCAAAGCGCTTAAGCCAGTCTATGCTGAACTTTCCAAGGAATATGCAGGAAAACTGAAATTCTCAAAATTGAACGTCTTGAAAAGCCAGAAGAACCAAGAACTTGCTGCTAAATATGGCATAATGGGTACGCCTACTTTGAAGTTCTTCTGTCAAGGAAGACCTGTTCAAGACATTGTTGGGACGCTGTCAAAAGATTATCTGCAACAAGCAATAGAATTCGCAATCAAAAAACATCAGGAATGCGCCGAAAAGAGCACCCCTTTGAAGTTACCATACATAAGTTAATGAACCGCAGCGCACTAAAACAGGTTAGTTTGTTCTATAAGGACAACTTTATACTCTTGATGCCGTCTTGAAGTTAGATTCCACTTAATTTTTTCCATCCTTCTCTTTTAACATACCTTCCGTAGACATTAAACTAGGTTTTCCTTGAGAAACTCCGAAACCTTTACAAGTTTTTCTCTTCTTTCTCAATTGCTTCCCTAAGATTTTCAGCAGCATCTTCAGGCGGCACAACGTTTATGAACATTCCAGTGCTCTTTTCAAAACCAGCCCAAATAGATAATTTAGGATAAACCTCCAAATGCCAATGATAATAGTCGCTGTCCTCTTTACTTGCCGCAATATGAAAACCAAAGTTGTATGGAGGGTCTTTCAAAAGCGTCCTCAACCCACCTAGACAAGACCTTAAAGCTACAGCCAAATCATTTATCTCCGCTTGTGACATGTCCAGCAACGTTGACTGATGTCTCTTTGGAAAAATCCAAAACTCAAGTGGATGAATGCTTGCCCAAGGAGCGAAAGCAACGAAGCCATTATTTTCCCAAATAAAGCGAGGACTGTTCCTCTCTTTTTCTAGAATTTCGCAAAACGTACACCGCTTGTTTTTCACCCAAAATCTTTTGCTTGCCTCAAGTTCTTCACCCACAATCTTTGGAACAAGAGGCGTCGAAATTAGTTGAGTATGGGCATGGGAGAGAGACGCTCCAGCGTCTTGCCTATGATTTCTAAAGATAGAAACATATTTTGTGTATGGTTCTGTGGAAATTTCGTTCAGTCGGTCAAGATAAGCATTGATGAGATAGGCCAGTTGTGAAATTCGCGCTGTTCCTGGGTGCTCGTCATGGCGAGGCGATTCAACCATAACCTCATGATGACCAAACGCCTTCATCAAAACTTGGTTACCCTCCTCCTTGATTTTCACAGTTTTTCCTTCGTGTATAGGAGAAAACGCAGGGTAAAGGTTTGAAAAACATCGTATTAACCAGTTTTTGTGGCGAAAGCCGTTTTGATCCTTCTCTTTCTTGATGTCTCCGTTGGAAGGAACATAAACGAGGACCGCCGGTGGAGTCATGCGTTCATTACCGGGGCAGAAGGGACATGTAACCGCTTTTTTTTCCTCAATTTCTTTCACAAAATCTGTTGGTCTTCGTTTCCTCTCTACCGCGATAACAGCCCATCGGTTCAGCAAATAGTCCTTTCGCAACTCGTTTATTGGCATGATAACTCTTCCAATACCCCACAACTCACGGGAAGGGTATTATTATGATTTTTGGGACTCTAGAAGGTTTAAGTAAAGTTCAGCCGTCTTCTTAGCAATTACGTTCCAACTAAACCTTTCCAAAACTATTTTTCTACCGTTCTTGCCAAGCCACTCTTTTCGTTGAGGGTCTTGCACAGCGTTGATAAGTCCCCAAGCAATGTCCGCTGGGTCCTCTGGATTAACGTGGAAGCCGCATTGATCTTGGCCGTTAGGAACTACGCTCTCTTTCATTCCGCTTATGCCAGCAGCTCCAACCACCACTGGTTTTCCCATGCTCATTGCTTCCAGCGCAACTATTCCGAAAGGTTCATATAAGCTCGGGAAAGCAGCTACGTCACATGCAGCGTAATGGGCTATTCGCTCTTCTTCGGATATGAATTCAAAACGGAATTTAACAACGTCCTGCAGCTTTAGGGTTTGAACTAGCTTTTCTAGATACTCTTGCATATCTCCCAGTCCAACAATAACCAGTTTGAGGTTTGGAATTGTTTGTAAGACTTGAGGCATTGCTCTGATTAGTTTGTCTACGCCCTTAATCCAAACGAGTCTGCCGACGAAAAGCGCCATAAGGTCGTTATCTCCGACGCCGTAGTTTTGTCTCACTTCCCTCACTTTCTCATCACTCACCTCTCCCCGAGAATATTTCTTTGGATCCACGCCATTGTAGCACACTTGAATCTTCTCTTTAGGGAAACCAAGGTCTATCAGTTCGCTCTTCATCGCCTCAGAAACAGTGACAATCATATCTGCCATCAGCCCACCACGCTGTTCGATATTGCTTACTACATCAGAGCCGTTGCCTAATGTTCGCCCCTTTTCTGTGGAGTGAACATGAAAAACAAGGGGTATGCCTAGTTCTCTTTTAATCGTAATGCCTGAGATTAGAGAGAGCCAGTCATGAGCCACAATCACGTCGTATTTGAATTCGTCCCTTCGAACAAGCTCGTTGACTATTTTTGAGGCGCTCAGATAGTTGTAAACTAAGATTTGAGAGAAAAGTTGGATGCCTCTCCCCCACTTTTTGATGTCCTCCGCGATAACGTCGGGTAGAGAGTCGGATACATCAAGGTGGAGAGGTCGATGAATTTCGATTCCCCGCCAGAGTTCTCTAGTTGGAAGGCTTCCCTTATCGTCATTCATAGTGAAAACGGAAACATCGTGATCAAGCAGAACGAACTTTCTTGTGATTTCAGCGGCGTACGTTCCTAAGCCTCCAACAATCTTGGGAGGATACTCGTAAACCAGAACTGCCATCCTCATCCTAACTTACTCCTGAAAGATATCACATTTTTTTACATACGGCGAATAGTAACACAATAACTATTAAGTTCTTGTATTCAAAACTTTTCTTCCATTTTTGGGATATCTATATCTGAAAAGGTTTTTAATCTTTAACGTATAATTATTATGAAGGGAACATTATGAGTGGAGATCGTGTTAGAAAGAAAATTCTAGACAGGTTATTAGAAGCCGAGAAACCGTTGAGGTCATGGGAAATAGCTGAAAAGATGGGGATAAGCGTTCCGTCATCAACAATGCACTTGCTTAGACTCATCAAAGCTGGGTACGTTTCTACCCCTCAGAGAGGTTACTACACAATTACAGTTCATGGCAAAGAAAAATTAGGCAGACCAAAAATTGACAGGAACCAAGTCACACACATTCTACGGTCAGTGTCTTCAGAAGAAGCCTTCCACTTTTATAAGGACATTGGCCAACATCTACAAGTCTTCGCAAACAGTCTAAACGATTTTTGCGGAAAAATCCAAACAGTCGACGTAAAGTCTGTTGAGTTTCACATGCCCCGCGGAGACTTTGAACGTTGGGTTGACAGCTTAGGAGACTCAGAACTAGGCAAAAAACTGAGCCACATTAGAAGCATGAATTTGTCCGGAGAAGACCTTCGAAGAACGGTTTATGAGACAGTTAAATCTCGCTTAGAAGAATTGAAGAGATTATTCTAGCAGCGTACGTGTCTCATAGCGACAAATGCTTCCGGTATAAGCAGTAGTTAGATTAAGCTGGCTTAAATCGGTCTTTCAACTTTTCCAAGAGTTGAGGCAAAGTAGTGTACTCCATAACCTCTGCGCTTAGTCTGGCAGGTTCAAACTCGCCCATTCGCCGAAGAACAGCTGCGTATTCAACAGCTTCACGACGAGCCATATCAAAGGCTGGGTCATCAAACAGGTCGCTTATCAAAGGAACACCATCATCGTCGCTAGCGATCGCGCCATTTGCAACTTGCAAACCGAGCGCCACAATTCTTGGTGGGCCATCAAAAAGTGTGCATCTGCTATCTTTTAACCCCACAGGCATCAGTGGTCCCCAGTGGCTACCGCGCATCCATCCTTCCACTAGGTAACTGTGCATGAAAGGTACAAGAACTTCTCCAACTGCAGGTAAGCCGTGTTGAGTCCTTACAATCGAAACTGGGTCATCCTTCCCTACGTATCTGCCAGCTATTAATGCAAGCCTTGTTGTGCTTGTGGTTCCACATATAAGGTCGTCCCGTGCTCGCCATATCCGCGAAACCACGTTACGTCCAGGCGTTCCTATCAACGCAATAAGTTCATACATTTCTTCAGGGCATTTTAGAACAATTTTCTTATTTTTAACAGTGTCAAGAACTTCAAATTTGAAGCCTCCAGTCATGTTCGCGTCGATAATTAGTCCTGCGGTGTTGGAGGGGTCTGCAAATATGCGGAACATAGGATAGTTGTAAGCTCCTGGTTCAGTCTTGTCAGCGGCAAAGACAACGATGGGGTCAGAACGTCGTTCCTCTATTTCCATCTCAGCCACGCCTGGACCCATTCCGCGAACGTTTCCACTAAAGGAGTCCTTCAAAAGGTCTTGTCCTGCACCATACAGCTTAAGGCTTGAAGCTTTTTTCGCTGCCTCTTTAAAGGTGTCCCATGCCAGCTTGTGAATGTCAGGGTTACTCGCCCCTTTAGTGTGGACCATGAGGAGTTCAAAATCGTCTCCGGCGTGAAACACGTAATAGCTGTTGATGAGCCCGTTTTTCTGAGCTTCTTTCAAACGTTTTTTGCCTATGTCTAGTAAGGGTTTAGGCACAGTGTGATGCCCAGCCAAGGAACCTACGTCGGCTTTGATTAAGGATATAGTTGTTTTTTCGGGCATTCCAGTCACCTTTTTATTATTAATTTCTGATGTAGTGTTCTGCATTCGTATTAAAAGATTTCCTAACAAAGATAAAGTAAAACCTCTATTTTTGTTGGTCATAAAAATATGCGTCCAGCGAACGAAAAATTCTTCTATTGCCAATTGCTCAAAAGTGAAGTGCTTACCCGAAGGAGTTAAAGGGTATGAACCGCCCGAAACGGTTGTTGATGTAAAGCCTTCAGCTCCAAATGTTGAGGAAGAAAAATTGGCACCTATCAGTCTCAAGAAGTTTGTCAACGACATAAGCCGTTGTCCAAATTGTAAGACTAAGCCTGACATTTTCCTGAGTTCTAAAAGGGTTCCTTTATGCATAAAGCATTGGAATATCATAGCAGATGCGCCTGTAGCATGGACAAAAGAAGGAAAAATTACCCTCTTGGCAGGAGTTTAATGTGTATGCGCGCGCATTTCCATGCAAATGTGAAGTAAAACCTTTGTTTTTGTTAGTCGTAAAACTTTGCTTCTTTTTATTTATTCAATAATATTACTATCAGCAATCTAAATTATGTCTTACACGCGTTACCAATTTACGCCAATTTGCTAACGTAATACATATATCGCTAAGAACGCTTGAAAACACGTGTTGAAAGATGTCTGAAATTTTGTCAGAAGAAAATTATTGTTTGGAAGGAATCGCCTTCGGGCTCGCAGATGGTTTAATCATGTGTCTAGGTTTGATAATAGG